>Ga0075012_10000819_pt1 | contig 32665 bp, 30 predicted proteins | sample All_14_2_FD_71474 | JGI IMG/M metagenome (GOLD analysis project Ga0075012, IMG submission 71474) | Freshwater microbial communities in response to fracking from Pennsylvania, USA - Allegheny Zone_MetaG_DW_15 | ecosystem: Environmental > Aquatic > Deep subsurface > Groundwater > Drilled...
GCCGTAGCCCACCACCTCGGCCTCCATCTGCTTCAGGCTGGGAAAGGCGGCCGGCCCCAGGCCGTTCTCCGACATGAAGCGCAGATAGGCCTCCTTCTGCACCTGCTCGACGTCGGCCCCCGCGTTGAAGACGTAGACCGCCGCGCGGCCGTCGCGCCACTTCACGTCGTGGGCGGCCAGCGCGTCCATCCGCGCGGAGAGCTCGGGCCAGGAGGTTCCGCGCTGGGGCAGGGCGTGGGTCATCGGGCGTTCCTCGTGAACTCGCATCTCGCGCGACTTCAAACGCGCTGGATGAAGAGACAGTCCCCCGCGACATAGGCGTGCGCGACGCCGTCGCCCCAGTGCGCGAGCAATGCGTCGCCGGCGCGTTTGGGCCCGTCGCCGTAGCGCCAGCAGTAGTCGTCGATCGCAACCCACCCGCCGGGCGCGACAAGCGGTGACCAGAGCGCGACATCCTCCGCTACGCTGGGCGCGTCGTGATTGCCGTCGATATGCAGGAGCGCGATGCGGCCGCATGGCTTCAGGGCGGCGCGCCCTTTCAGCAGACGCACGGCCTCGCCATCGGCGTCACCTTTGTAGATGGCGCAACCCGACGCGGAGGGCGTGCGGTACGCCGTCATCGAGCCCTCCGGCGCAATGGCCGCGAAGGTCGCCTCGAAGGCGTGGGCGACACGCTCCAATCCAGCGGCCCGCGTATAGGCCTGCATGGCCTCGGGCAGATCCTGCTGCGCTCCGGCCTCCGACGACCAGGGATCGAAGACGAACACGCGCCGCGCCGCCGCGCCAAGCGAGCGCCCCGACAGCAACACGCTGGCCGAGCGGCCGAACAGCGCCCCGATCTCGACGATGTCGCCGTCCGGCGCGGTAAGCAGGCAGGCGAGCATCGCCGCGAGCTTGTCGTCGTAGGACTCGCCGAAGAGGTCGAAGGCGAGGCGAATGACGCCGGCGAGAAACGGCCGCTCCGGCGGGGCCTGGGCCGGCGAGAGCCTGGAGATCAGATCCCTCCACTGCTCGGCGCGCGCGAAGATGTCGTCCCAGCGCGCGAACTCCTGCTCCAGGGCGGAACGATTGATGATGCGCAGATGCGAAAGGTCGTGCTCGAGCAGGATCTCGCTGAGCGCTGCATGCACCATGTGCGCGGACGCATGAATGCGCGTGACGCCATGCGCCTGCACGAGATCGAGAAACGCCGCCAGGAATCCCGGCTCATGCACGAGCGGCAGCTTAACCCATGGCGCGGCGCCGCCGGTCGGGTCGCTCATGTCGCATGAGGCGCCGACGACGCGATCGCCTCGCTCCAGGGCCTGCTTGAGATAGGCGCGGCCGTCCGGGGTCGAAACCGGAAACACCAAAGTCGCAGTCATCTCGCTCATCCAGCCGCGCAGCCCGCCTGCAAATCACGCATGCGCACCATCAAGAGGACGGTAGCCGCCTTTTCACAATACCATACCGAAATCGACGGCCTGCCGGCCCGCGTCACCGTCGCGAACGGCCGCGCGGAACGACGCCGAGGCTCTCGGCCGGCCGCTCCCCGGGGCTGGAGTAATCCAGCATTAACCATACCGGGCGCATTTGGACTCCATCTTGGGGGCGCGACTATGGCTGGAAGCGATCTAAGCCACACAGATTTCCAAGGCCGCTCAGTCATCAGCCAGACGGCCTCGATCGACCTGGACGACGAGCAGTTCGCGGCCGGGCTCTTCAGATGACGACGCAAAGGCTCGTCGTGGTCGGCCCGGGCTTGATGGGCATGAAGCACATCGAGCTCGTCCTCCAAAATCCGCGCTGCGAACTGGCCGGCGTCGTGACGCCCGAGCGGGAAGTCAAGAACGACATCGGCGAGCGGCTGGACGTTCCCGTTTTCCATAGCCTGGAAGATTGTCTGGCCAGCGTGGCGCCATCAGGCGTGATCATCTCCTCGCCCAACGAGTTCCACTACGAACAGGCGCGGCTGTGCATCGAGCGCGACATCCCCGTCCTGATCGAGAAGCCGATCACCGCGTCCTATGGCGACGCCGAGCGCCTGGTCGATCTCGTATCCCGCCGCTCGGCGAAAGTGATCGTCGGCCATCACCGGGCGCACAGTCCCCTGATGGCGGCGGCCAAGGCGGTCATCGAGGACGGCAGGCTGGGGTCGCTGGTGGCCGTCCAGGGGAGCGCCGTCTTCCACAAGCCGCCGGAATACTTCGAAGCCGGCCCCTGGCGGCGCGAAGAAGGCGGCGGCCCGATCCTGATCAATCTCATTCACGAGATCGGCATCCTGCGAACCCTGTGCGGCGAGATCTCCTCGATCCAGGCGATCGCGTCGAACCACATCCGGCGGTTCCCGGTGGAGGACACGGTCGTGATCAACATGGCGTTCAAGAGCGGCGCGCTCGGAACGTTCGTGTTGTCCGACACCGCCGCCTCGCCGCGGAGCTGGGAACAGACGTCGCGCGAAAACCCGGTCTACCCGACCTATCCCGACGAGGACTGCTACAACATCATGGGAACACGCGGCACGCTGGCCTTTCCCAGCATGCGGCTGAAGCACCACCCGGCCCCGCAAGCGCCCTCCTGGCACACGCCGCTGGCCGAAGAGGTGATACCCGTGGTTCGGATCGATCCGCTGCAGCGCCAGCTCGACAACTTCCTGGACGTGATCCTGGGCGTCGCCGATCCCGTCGTGACAGCCTTCGACGGCATGCAGAACCTGAAGGTCGCCGAGGCCATCCGCCGGTCGGCGGAAACGAGGACTTTGATCGAGCTTGAAGTCTAAACGCTTGGAGGCCGGAACGCCCGCTGACCCAAGATGCGCGGTTCGCCCCCGCGAGCGGTCTGGATGGAACGCTTCCAGTCGGCCGAACCCACTCCGCAAGAGCCCGTCCGACTATGGATAAAGTTCTCCTCCTCGACACCAACGTCGCCTCGGCGCCGATACATCGGTATCTGACCGGGGCGGGCTACGACGTCCATGTCGTCGGGCGCAATCCCAACGACTTCCTCGCCAAGACGACCGGCGCCTACATCGACCTGGACTATTCCGACGTCGACGGGACCTTGTCGCTCGTCGAGCGGATGGACGCCAAGTTCATCGTTCCCGGCTGCAACGACCTCTCCTACCAGACCTGCGCCGAGATCTGCTCGAGGCGGCCGTTTCCGGGGATCGACCCGCTGGACACCGTCCGCATACTGATGAACAAGCGGGACTTTCGGCGGTACGCGGCGCAGCATGACCTCCCCGCCCCGCGCGAGATCGCCGAGGCGGAGGCGGTCGCCGGCCGCCCGGTCATCGTCAAGCCCGTCGACGCCTACAGCGGCCGCGGCGTCACGGCCCTGAAGTCGCCGTCGGTGGACGACGTCAAGGCGGCGACGCTATTGGCCAAGGAGTACTCGGCGTCCGGCGCCTGCATCATCGAGGAGTTTGTCGAAGGCCAGCTGTACAGCCACACCGCGTTCCTCGGCGAGGACGGCGTCGTCGCAGACTTCATCGTTGAAGAGCATGGGTCCATCAACCCCTTCACCGTGGACACGAGCTGCGTCGTCTTTGACTTCGCCCCCGAAATGCTCCGAGACGTTCGCGCCGCAATCGAACAAATCGCGGGCGATCTGAACCTGCGCTCCGGATTGATCCACACCCAGTTCATTTCCAATGGCGAGAGGTTCTGGATCGTCGAGATCACCCGGCGCTGCCCGGGCGACCTCTACAGCCTCCTGATTTCGCTCTCCACCGGCTTCAGCTACGCGGAAAACTACGCCCGACCGTTCGTCGGTCAGCCGTTCAGCGGCGTCGCTCGCGAGCAGAACGCGGTCATGAGGCACACCATTTCGCTGCGCGAGGAAATGTCCTTCGGCTCGCTGCGGTTTCACATGCCCATCGGCGTCGAGATGTTCGTTCCCCTCGCGACGGCGGGCGACCGCATCGGACCAAGCCCGTTCGGACGAATTGGCATCCTCTTCGCCCGCGCAGGCGCACGGTCGGAGCTCGACGAACTGATGCGCACGACGTTGCGCGGCGAGCTCTATACGGTTCTGGACTAGCGCGCGGATGGTTATGTCCTTGACCAGGGAAGGCTTCAGATCTGCGGTGAACGCCGCGCTCGTCGCGCGCCCCGGCGACCAGACGCTCGCTCTCGAACTCCTGTCCGGAGCCACGAAACGGCCCTGCTTCGTGGTCGGCCGCAACGATGAGGCCTCGGGCCTTCTCCGCAGGTTTCGGATCGACGGCCTGGTCGACGACTTCGCCGAAGCCGGCTCGGTCTGGAACGGCCTGCCGACAGTCCCCACCGCCCGCCTCCCCGCCGACGCCGTCGTCGTCAATTGCTCGACGTCCATCAGTCCTGTGGCGGTCGCGCAGAGGCTCAGAGCTGCGGGAATCCAATCCATCGTCTCGCTCTACGAACTCATCTGCGCCGCCGCCGGCGCGATCGAACAGCCGGAGTTCGTCCGCCAGCAGCGCGAGGACTGGCGCCTGTTCGAGCCCGAGTGGAGCGACCTGTTTCGCCGCATGCAGGATGACCAATCCAAGCAGACCCTGCTGGATGTCCTTCGCTACCGCCTCACCGCCGACACGCACTTCATGGACCAGTATTCCGTGCGCGTGCAGGACCAGTATTTCGAGCCGTTCCTCGAGCTGCGGTCGGAGGTCTTCGTCGACGCTGGGGGATTCGACGGCGACACGACGCAGGAGTTCTGCCGCAGGTATCCGGACTATCGAATGGTGCACCTGTTCGAACCCTCGCAACGCAACATGCAGGCGGCGAAGAGAAGGCTGGAGGGACTGCGGGACATTTCGTTCCGAACCGAGGCGCTGTCCGACCATATCGGCGCCATGAAGTTCAACGCCGAGGCGGGATCGGCGTCCGCCGCCACCTCGGGCCCGGGGGAAGACGTGCAGGTGACGACCCTCGACCACGCCGTGACGGAGCCGGTGAGCTTCATCAAGATGGATCTCGAGGGATGGGAGCTGAAGGCCCTCGCCGGTTGCGAGCGACATATACGCGACGACCGACCCAAGCTGGCCATCGCCGTCTACCATCAAGCCGCCGACTTCCGGACCGTTGCGCAGTACGCTTGCTCAATTCACCCGGACTACAGACTGTACCTCCGCCACTACACCCAGGGCTGGTCTGAAACGGTGATGTTCTTTGTCTGACGCCTCAGGCCGCCGCTGCATCGGCGCGGGCGGCGCCACAGATTGCCGATCGGAGTTCGCATGAAAATTGAGCCGCCCGCATCGACTCCCGGTCTGGCCACCGACCCCGCCGAGCTCCTGGAGCAGGTGAAAAGCCGCGCGAACGGGCTTGTCCATATCAAGCCCAAGGTCGTCTTCATGAAGATCGAAGCGGCCAGTCCCGAGCCCGTCTCCATGAAGATCAATGTCCCGTCGAGCGGCATAGGCAGCGTCACCCTGCTGGAGGCGGCGACCCTGGTGTCGCTTATCAAGCTCATCAAGCCGCGGAAAATCTTCGAGTTTGGGACATTCCTGGGCTATTCGTCGGCGCTCCTTGTCGAAAACTCGTCAGACGAATGCGCCGTCTATTCGATCGACCTGGGCGAGAGCCACGTCAGCGCAAAGCCGCTCGAAGCCTATGCCGAAGATGAGCTCAGACGCGACGGCGACATCAACGACGAGTATCTGAGAGGCGCCCAAGGCGCCGTGGGGCCGCGCTACACGACAGCGCTGTCGCCCGCGGACAAGTCCAGGCTCCACCTGATTCAGCAGGACAGCAGACAGTTCGATCCCCGCGCTCACGGCCTCGACGGCTCGGTCGACATCGTGTTCGTCGATGGCGGGCATGACGCCGAAACCGTGGCGATCGACACCGCAAACGCGAGGAAGATGATCGGCGACAGCGGGGTGATCATCTGGCACGACTTCGCCTCGACCATCCACGACGACGTGACGACGTTCGTCAACGATCTGGCCAAGCGCGAGGTCGTCGTGTGCGTTCAGAACACGATGCTGGCGATCCTGTTCGTCGGACAGGCCGGGCGGGATTTCATGAAGATCGGCGCCTAGGCGCGCATCTCGAGCCGACCATGAGCTGTGACCTCGCATAATGGACGAAATCGACACCAGCCAAGTCGACGGGAGGCTTCTCGATCGCGACGACTATCGTCGGCTCCTGAAAAAGCGCGACGGCCTCGCGAGCCTGCTCCTGCTGGTCAGGTTCGCCTTTCACGCCGGCCTTCTGGCCCTCAGCACTCGCCTCTTTTCCGAGGGCCACGTCTGGACGGCCGTTCTGCTGCTGATCCCCCACTTCATGGCCTGGTCGTTCCTGGGCTGGGCGGGAATAGGTCACGAGCTCTTCCATCGCTCCGTCTTCTCCGCGAAATGGCTGAACGTCGCTCTGTTCCGGCTCTTCTCGATCCTGACCTGGAGCAACTTCGGCTATTTCGAAGTCACTCATCCGGTCCACCACCGCAGCACCCTTGGAGACGGCGACCTGGAAGCGGACCCCCAAGGGCGGGTGTCGCTTGTCGGAACCCTGGCGCTCCTCACCGTGGATATCGGCGCCATCTATCGCCGCCTCAGGATTCTCGCGCTCAATTCGGCGGGGATCGTTCCGGGAGGAAGGCTCGCTGCGATGTTCCCACGCGGCAGCGTGGAGTTCGCCCGGCTGAGAGACGGCGCACGCGCCGTCCTGGCCGGCCAGGCTCTCCTGATCGCGACTTGCCTCTGGTTCGGCTCGCCCTTCCTGGCGCTCGCCTTGTCCCTGGCCCCGTTCTGCGTGACCTTCCCCAACAGGACGCTGGCGGCCCTGCAGCATTTCAATCTGTCACCGGACGACCGTCCAGGCAGATATGAGAACTCGACGAGGACCGTCGTCCTGGACCCGCTCACCCAGTTCTTCTACGCGGGCATGAACTTCCACGTGGAGCACCACTACTTCCCGTCCATACCGCACTACCACCTGCGGCAGGTCTACGAGGTGCTTCGGCGCAACGGCCGGCACCGCCACATCGAACACGGCTACTGGAGCGGGGTGAAGCTGCTGGCGCGGGAAGGATTCTTCACCTCGGGACGCAGGCTCGTTCTTCAACCGGGGCGCTGACGCTCAGCGGCCGTCACGCCGAAGCGTCAAGCCAGCGTCCGTACATCTGACGGAAGGCGCTCTCGAGGGTCCGAGTGAAGCCCGCCTCGTCGCGATAGGACGACGCGTCGAACGCCGGACGCACGCGCGAGCGCAGCGTGTCGAGCGCTTCGAAATCGGCCGTCAGCGCAAGCGCTCTTTCGACATATGCGTCCCAGTCTTCCGCCACCAACTCGGGGATGCCAAGAGGCGCCACCGTGCAGGCGGCCGCGCGCGCATAGAAGTTGTCGCCCATGTGAGCCAGCACCGGCACGCCGTTGGCGAGCGCGTCATGGGTCGTGGTCCCGCCGACGCAGGGCGAGGGGTCGAGCGCCAGATCGATGTCCTGGAACTCCCTCAGATAGTCCATGCCGGTGGTGTGACCGCGGAACTCCAGCTGTTCCGGCTGCGCGCCATAGGCGGCGAAGCGCGCCTGGGTCGCCCGTTGCAGCACCGGATCTGCGAAGAGGCCGTATTTCAGGACGAGCTTGTCGGCGGGCCGCGCCCGCAGGATCAGGGCCCAGGCCGCGACCGTCATCTCGTCCAGCTTGGCCGGGTTGTTGAACGACCCGAAGGTGACATAGCCGTTCTTGAGGGCGGGCGTCGGCGCCGGGTCTGGCCGCTCGGCCGCCGGGCGGCTGGGGCTCATCAGCTCGCCAAGACGCCAGATCTCCTCGGTGAAGTAGGCCTCGGTCCCCGGAACATCCATTCCGTCGCAATGCAGCACATAGTCCATGCAGGCCAGGCCAGTGCTCTGCACGAAGTTGATCCAGGCGACCTGCACCGGCGCGGGCCGATAGCCGAAGACCGGCAGGCGGCTGCCGGCGTAGTGCCCCCAGACGTCGACCAGAACGTCGATCTGGTCGTCGCGGATCATCGCGGCGACCCGTTCATTGCTCACCCCGGCGATCTTGCGCAGGGCGCAGGTCGCGGGAAGGCCCGTTTCGGCGTCGGGATCCGCGCAGTAGAGGTGAACCTTGACCGCCTGGGGGTCGTGGGCCTCAAGGACGGGCAGAAGGAACTGCGCCACCTGATTTCGCGTGAAGCTCGGGCCGACATAGCCGATGCGCAAGGGGCGGTCGGTTGTCCGCGCGTTCGCAAAGGTCAGGTTCGGGGGCGTCAGGGGCGTGGCGTAGAGTTCGCCCCACTTGCGGGACTCCTCCGCCAGGCGGGCCAGGCCCATGTGAACCATAAACGCAGGCTGCAGCAAAAACTCGTGGACGACAGGACTGGCGAACACCTCGGCGGCGGCGGTGAAGACGTCTATCGCCTCCTTCACCCGACCCTGATGCTGCAGCGAAAGCCCGTAGCTGATCATCAGTTGTGAATCGAGGGAGTCGAAGTTCAGGGCGCGGCCGAGACACAGGCTGGCGGCGGACATCAGCTTGGCGGCGTAGAGCTGCATGCCGATCTGAGCGCAATAGGCCTGGTCGGTTTGGAACCGGGCCATGTCGGCCTTTGTAGCCCGCAGGACGCCGAGCGCATGCAGGTTGCGCGCTTCCTCGAGGACCAGCGCCGCCGTCGTCGTTTCTCCAGCGGCGGTCAGGGCGCTGTACAGCCAGTAGCGGCTCTCGTGGTCCGACGGATTTTCCGAGGCGTACGCGTTGAACAAATGCGCAGCCTCGAGAGGCTGCCCCGCCGCGAGCGCGGCGCGGCCGGCGGCGATCGCGTCGCCCGGCGACTGGCTGGCTAGGGCGGCTGTCATGCGTAGATCCTCGTCTCGCCGCCAGGGTCGCCCAGCGGGATAAAAGAGGCGTTAACCACGTCGCCGACCGCGCCGGCGACCGGGCGGCGGAAGGTCGCACCTGCTGGATCGCGCCCCCGGACAGCCGTCTAAGGCTTCGTTAACCATGCCGGCGTTCTTGTGACCTCATTCTGGACTTGGAGGTTGCGCGCTCTTGCGACCTGCGACCATCACTGACGTCCACCCGCAGCCGGCCGAAGCGCGGATCGCGGTCGCGCGCCCCCGCCTGCCGGCCGCCGACGCGATCCTCCCCTACCTGCGGCAGATCGACGAAGCCCGCTGGTACTCCAACTTCGGCCCCCTGCTCACCGCCTTCGAAGAGCGCCTGGCCGGCCGGTTCGCGGGCCAAGCCCACGTCACCACGATGGTCAACGCCACCCAGGGGCTGACCCTGGCGCTGCGGGCCATGGACGTGGCGCGCGGCGATCTCTGCGCCGTCCCGGCCTGGACCTTCGTGGCCACCGCACACGCCGTGGCCGAGGCCGGGCTTGTCCCATGGTTCGTCGACGTCGATCCCGACACGTGGATGCTCGACCCCGCTTCGCTCAAGGCCGTGCTGGCTGAGGCGCCGGGGCGCGTCGCAGCGGTGGCGCCGGTCTCCGCTTTCGGCCGCATGCCCGACCTGGAGGCCTGGAAGGCGTTTCGCGCGGAAACCGGCCTGCCGGTGCTGGTCGACGCCGCCGCCGCGTTCGACGCCGCCGATGACTGTGAGCTGCCGCTGATCGTCAGCCTGCACGCCACCAAGGTGCTCGGCATCGGCGAAGGCGGCTTCCTGGCCACCCGGGACGCGGCGCTGGCCAACCGGGTGCGCCAGCTCACGACCTACGGCTTCCAGGGCAGTCGGGAAGCGCAGTTCCGTGCGACCAACGCCAAGCTCAGCGAATACGCCGCCGCGGTAGGCCTGGCGGCGCTGGACGCCTGGCCCGCCGACCGACTGCGCTTTGCGCTGTCAGCCCAGCGCTTGCGCATCGCGCTGGCGACGAGTTCACAGGCGATCTTCCAGCCCGGATGGGGATCGGATTGGGTGACGAGCGTCTGCGTCGTCAGCGTACCGGAAGGAAGCGTCGAATTCCTTGAACGCGCTCTCGGCGAGGACGGCGTCGACACCCGCCGCTGGTGGGGTCGCGGCTGCCACCTGAGCCCAGCCTTTGAAACCTGTCCGTATACGGATTTATACGCCACCGAGCGCCTGGCCCGCTCCACCTTGGGCCTGCCGTTCGCCATCGACCTGACGCCCGCAGACATCGAGCATATCGCCAGATCCCTGACTCGGGCGCTCGACGCCTGGTCGTCCAATCCGTGAGTTCGCCATGGCCGCCGCCGCACTCGCCCAATCCCACCATCCCGCCGTCGAGAACCTGATCGCCGACGGCGCGCACGTGTTCGACCAGCGCGTCGATCCGCAGGCGGCCGCCGCCCTCCTGGCCGACATCCGCGCCACGCGGAACTTCGACCATCGCCTGTTCCTGTCGGAGGCCGAGTTCGACGCCGATCCGCAGTACACCGGCGTCAACCCCAAGCCGGGGCGCAACCTGCTGGAGCGGTTCGAGGACCAGCTCGGCTTCGTCGAGCAGGCGCCGCACATCGTCGAGGCGGTCTCGGCGCTGCTGGGCGAGGACTACGAGATCCTCAACAAGAAGATCGTCTGCGGCGTGCCCCAGAGCTCGGTGCCGGAATGGCTGCGCGAACGCATCCTCGGCAACCCGGTCAACAACCTCGGCGCTTATGTGCGGCCCGAGTATCGCGACATCACCTATTTCTACGGCATCGACTTCCACCAGGACCTGATCGACTACAAGGACCGACCGGCCGACTTCCTGACGCTCTACATCTATCTGCACCCCGTCACGCGGCTGGACGCGCCGCTGTTCCTGCTGACCGGCACCCATGCGCTGGGCGGGACGCTCTTCCCCCACGACCTGAGCCGCGCCGGGCCCGACGCCTGGACCTATCGCGACCGCCGCGGCGGCGAGATGACCGCGCGCCAGCTCATCCTGACCGGCGACGCGGGCTACGCGGCCATGTGGCACGCCTGCACCCTGCACGGCACCCAGCCCGACGCGGCCGACCACGAGCGCATTTCGCTGCGCTATCTGCTGGCCCAGGGCTCCGGCCGCTCGGGGATCGACACGGTCAATGCGACGCTTCGCGGCCCGCTGGCGCTGACCGAGACGCGCTTCGACCTCGCCGCGGACGGCCGCGCGGTGATCAAGGCCAACACGGTCAACAAGGCCTGAGGCGCGAGGCGCCGGTCAGGCCAGGTTCGGCTCGCGGTAGACGAAGGTCGTGTATTCGTAGAGTCCATAGTCCGCGCGCACGCGCACCTCGCGGCTGAGCGCCCGGGTGGCGAAGGCGACGGCGTCGTCCATCGGCCAGTGGAACAGGTCGTCCCGCGGATAATCCAGGTGGACGCTCATCACGTTGAAGGCCACGCCCAGCCGACAATGCGGCCAGACCGCCGCCAGCAACGCCTTGACGAACGCCTCCATCTCCACCTGCGGCAGGTCGCGCTTGACCGTGAAGACGCCGTTCAGAATGGCGAAGTCGTACATCTCGCCCAGATCGGGCGAGGCGATCAGGTCGCGGCACAGAAAGCGCGCGTGCGGGTGCCGGCCGCGCGCGTGGTCGACCATCGCCCTGGAGATGTCGAGGCCGGTGTAGGTCCAGCTGCCGGAAACGACGTTTTCCAGAAGGTAGTCGAGGAACAGGCCCACGCCGCACCCCACGTCGAGCAGGCGGACAGGTTCCACGGTCGCCGGAACGCCGCTCGCCATGATGCGGAAGCGGGTTTCCAGATCCTCCAGGTTCGGCCAGTCCACGCCGTGGACGTTGGGCCCGAACATGGCCAGCGTCTCCTCGTAGTGGCGCTGGATCGCCCGGTAGTCGGCCGGGCGCGGCTTCATCAAGGCGCTCATGCGCCGCGTCCAGGCGGCGGGCGTTCAGACAGCATTTCGGCGTCCACGATCACATTCTGTGGCCGCCAGGATCGCGCAGAGTCGCTACGATACCGTTTCCACGCGCGCTGCGATCACCGCCGCCTGTCGCTTACGCATACGCCTGGCATTTCCAGCCGGCCCGCGCCCAACCGCTGGAGGCGGCGCGGGCGATGTGGTTGTGAGCCCGTCTGGATCGGGGGACAGGCGTGGACGAGATGGGGCGACTGAAGCGGGCCGTGGGAGGCCTGGCGGCCGCCCTGTCGCTGGCGGGCGCGCCGTCGCCGGCTTCCGCCGCCTCGACGACCGCCAGCCCCGCAAGCGTCGCGTTCGGCGGCGAATGGCGCGAGCGGGTCGATCTCAACAGGAATCCACGTCTAGGCCTAGGTGGGCCGGACGGCTTCGCGTCCTGGCAGAGCCGGCTGTTCCTGCACGCCGACGCTCGGCTGGGGGAGGCTGTGCGCGTCTTCGGCGAACTCGCCTACGCCGACGAACAGGGCCGCAAGCCCGGCGCGCGCAGCTACGACGAGAGCGGCCTGGACGTGCAGCAGGCCTTTCTCGAGGTCTCGCCGACGCCGGCCGCGCGTCTGCGCCTGGGCCGGCAGGAGCTGGCGTTCGGCGACCAGAGGCTGGCCGACGTGCGCGAAACCTCCAACCTTCACCGCAGCTTCGAGGCGGCGCGCCTGGACCTGACGCTGCAAGGCGCGAGGCTCAGCGCATTCGCCGGCTCGCCGGTCGCGAACGACCCGGAGGCCTTCGACGACGCGCACGCCGAAGACGAGACGTTCGCAGGCGTCTACGCCACCGCGCCCCTCTCCGGCGCCGACCGGGCGTTGGACGTGTTCTGGCTTTCCCGCCGGCGGCCGGCCTCCACCTTCCTCGAGGGGACCGCCAAGGAACGCCGCGAGACTTTCGGCGCGCGGCTGCATGGCGCCGCGAACGGGTTCGACTACAGCGTGACCGCTCTCGGCCAGACCGGCCGCTTCGGCGCCGCGGACATCCGCGCGTGGGCCGCCAGCGCCGATCTGGGCTGGACGCGCCAGGACTGGCCCGGCGCGCCGCGCCTAAGCGTCCGCGCCGACTTGGCCAGCGGCGACCGGCGCGCGGGCGACGGCCGCCTGGGGGTCTTCGACGCCCCCTACCCCAACACGTCCTATCTCTCCACGACCAGCCCCTACTGGCCGGGAAACGCCTGGTCGATCTTCCCGCTCGCTCGGGTCCAGCCGAGCGCCTCGACGACGGCCTTCCTCGGCGTGCAGACCATGGGCCTGATGTCGACGAACGACGGCTTCTACTACGGCGCGCAAAATCCGATCCGCCTGGCGACCGGCCATGGCCGTCTGGCCATGCGCCAGATCTATGCACGCCTGCGCTGGACGCCTCGCCCCGGCTGGACGTTCTCCGGCACCGCGATCCGGCAGTTCGCCGGCGAGGGCGTGCGTGCGGCCGGCGGCGGCGACACCTCCGTCCTGTCGCTCAGCGCGGACTGGAAGTTCTAGCGCCCCCTTCGAGCGGGCCAGCCTCAAGGGCTCAGGCGGGGGCCAGGCGCGCGCCCATCATCTGGTGCAGGAGGTTGATGGCCTTCAGCGGACGCACCATCACCTTGAAGCGCGTGATCTTGCCCGCCTCGTTCCAGGCGATCATGTCCACGCCATTGATGGCGATCCCGTCGATCTCGCAGGCGAACTCCAGCACCGCCGAATCCTCCGCCGTCCATTCGCCGAGGTACCGGAAGCTGTCGCCGCCCAGCACGGCCATGGCCGCCAGGAGATATTTTTCGACGATCGGCCGGCCCGTCTGAGGGGTGTGCACCACCGGCGACTCGAAGACGGCGTCTTCGGCCAGCAACGCATGCAGGACGGCTGGGTCCCGCGTGCGAACGAACTCGTGCCAGCCTGCGATCGCGCCTTGCGCCATGTCGTCCTCCCGCGCGCCGCGCGGCCGGACCAGCCGCGCTTCGTCCGCAGTGGGGACCGGCGACGGAGCGGAAGTCAATCCGCGCCGACGGCCCGGGTCAGGCGGCGACCTTGCGCGGAACCAGGCGCTGGCTGGAGAGCGCCTCCTGGGCGCCGGAGACGCCGGCCTCGCCGTACTCGGCGTCCTCGTTGACTTCCCACACGTCGTACAGGGTCTCGCCCGCGGCGATGTTCAGGGCCGTCAGCAGGCCCGTCATCATGGCGTGGTCCTGGTTGTTGTACTTGTGCATGCCGTTGCGGCCGACCAGGTGCAGGCCGGGGAACGACAGCGACAGGTCCAGACGGATCATCTCGACGTTGTGCGCATAGGCGTCGTCGTAGACCGGGTAGGCCTTGGGCTGGCGCACCACGGAGGCGTCGTAGACGTCGGCCGGATCCATCAGGCCGATCTTGCCGATCTCGGCCTTGGCCAGCTCGATCAGATCGGCGTCGTCGGCCGCCCACAGGCCGTCGCCCTCGAAGCAGAAGTACTCCAGGCCCAGGCACGTAGAGACCCCGTCCGGGATCATCTCCGGCGACCAGGAGCGGAAGTTCTGCACGCGGCCGACCTTGACGCTCGGGTCGTGGATGTAGACCCAGTTGTCCGGCAGCTCCTTCTGCGGCTTGCCGATCAGCACGACGGTCAGGAAGTCGCGGTACTTCAGGTCGCGGGCGTGGAACAGGCTGATCGGGGTGGGCGAGATCGCCCCCATCAGTTCGCGGATCGGCGCCGAGGAGACCACGTTCCTGGCGGTGAAGACCTCTTCGGTCCCGTCCTGGCGGGTCGCGGTCACGGTCCACATCCGGTTGGCCGAATCGAAGTGCAGAGCCGATACGCGGCGGCCCATGCGGACCTCGCCGCCCAGGGCTTTCACCTTGGCCGCGCAGGCTTCCCACATCATGCCAGGCCCCTTGCGCGGATAGCGGAAGGACTCGATGAGGCTCTTGGCGGTCGCCCCGCCCCCGCGGTTGAGGCCCAGCGAGCGCTTCAGGCCGTCAATGATCGCCGAGCCCAGGTCCAGGCCCTTGATGCGCTGGGCGGCCCAGTCGGCGGAGATCTCGTCGCATTCCATGCCCCACACCTTCTCGGTGTAGGTCTTGAAGAAGATCGAGAAGAGCTTCTCGCCGAACTGGTTGCGGACCCACTGGTGGAAGGTCTTCGGCGCCTTGACCGGGAAGGCCTTGGCCCAGGCGAAGGACGCCATGCACACCGAGCTGGTGAAGACGCCCAGGTTGGCGAGGGCCTCGAAGGCCTTCAGCGGATAGGCGTAGAACTTGTTGCGGTAGTAGATGCGCGACAGGCGCGGCCGCTCGATGAAGTCGTCGGGCAGGATCTCGTTCCAGAGGTCCACGATCTCCTTCGACTTGGAGAAGAAGCGGTGGCCGCCGATGTCGAACAGGAAGCCCTTGTAGTCGACCGTCCGGCTGATGCCGCCGACGTAGCGGGGGTCCTGCTCGAGCACGATCACGCCGCGGCCGTCCTTGGCCAGGGTGTAGGCCGTCGTCAGGCCTGCAGGGCCAGCCCCGATGACAAGGGTTTCGATATGCTCGCTCATGCCCCGCTCCCGCTGGAATGGGAGCACCATGGCGGTCCATAGTTAAAGTCTTACGGCCGAACGTAGTGAATCGAATTTAAGCTCACCAACGCTCAGGATAGACTTGTTTACACGCTGTATACACACCCCTAACGCCCGTTAGGACTCGTGAATCCTTAGTGATGCTCGCACGGCTCGTTCAACGGACGCGGTAGGCTTGAACCGGTCCGCCGCCAGCCGCCGCTGGCGCGAGCCAGGCGGGGACTTCCCCCGCGTCGAGCCGGGCGGCGAGGCCGTCCGGCGCCACGCGCTTCAGGCGCAGGATCGCGCCGGACCGGCACATCACGACATAGCGGACCCCGAAGCGGGCGGCGAGCGCGCGAGCTTCATCCGGGGCGGCGGCCAGCACCTGATGGGCCGCGAGGATTCCCTCGGCGTTGCGATGGTAGGGCGCGCTCATGATCGACAGGGGCGAGGCCGCCAGGATGAAGGGCCCCGAATCGATGGGGGCGGCGGCCAGGCCGGGCCGAAGCCCGGCGAGCACGGCGTAGCGATCGGGATCGAAACAGCCCTTGGCGGCCGTCGGAGCCGAGGCGTCGGACTTCGGCGCGGCGAGGCCGGCCACCAGCCGGCCGACCTGGGGGGCGCCGACCACGACGATCAGTCCCGCAAGCATCGCCGCGCCCCAATGCCTTGGCGGTGTCCCAAGGTCGCGCGCGAGGGCGACCATCGCCGCGGCGACCAGCGGACAGGCGAAAGCCACGGCGTAGGAGATTCCGCGCACCTGCAAGAAGAGGACAGCGACCGCCGAGAGCAGCAGCGCGCCGACGACGGCCACATGCCGGAACAGCGGGGGCCGGCGGCGCAGCATCAGCCCAAGAGCCGCCAGGCCGATCGCGACGAGGACCGCCATCGCCACGCCGAAGGGGTCGAGGCGCCCCAGCAGCCAGGGCAGCGAGCGGGCCTCCTGCACGTGGTCGAGCCAGACCGGGCCCAGGCGCGGGTCTACGTCGGCGAAAGGGCCGCGCAGGCAGTCCGGCCCGGCCCAGGCGAAGGCGGCGGCGGCGGCCAGGCCGACGAGCGTGACGACGGCCAGGCGGGCGAGCGGAGCACGGAGCCCACCCGAGAGCGCCGCCGCCGCCGCCAGGCCCAGCCCGCCCGTGACGGCCAGCGCCAGCACCGGCAGGGCGACCTGGTCGCAGACCTGCGAGGCCACGTAGCGGGCCGGGTTGGTCGCGAAGGCCAGAAGCGGCGTCGCGATCGCGACCGACAGGCCGAACGCCGCGACGGCGGAACGCGCCGCGATCCCGTCGCGCGCCAAGACGAGACCGGCGGCCGCGCACAGGATGAGCCAGTACATCAGGCCCTCGAGGCCCACGCACAGCGAGAACGCGCCGCCGAGGCCGGCCAGGGCGCCGGCGATCGCCGAGCGGCGCAGGTGCAGCAAGGCGGCCAGCATCGCCAGCACGCCGATCATCTGCAGGCCGTGGTGATCGACGCGGCCGGGGACGAACAGCCACACGGCCGGGCCGAGCAGACCGAACAGCAGCATGGCCGGGGCCACGGCCGGCGCGCCGCCGAGCCGCCGGGCCGCCACGCCGACCAGCACGAGGGCCGCGCCGAGCTGGATCAGCGGCCAGGCGATCAGGGCCGCGGTCTCTGCGACGGCGCCCGGCAGGACCAGCCCGAACAGCCAGATCAGTCCGCCCAGACCCAGATCCGGAATCCGCGACCAGTGCATGGAGTAGCCCGGCGCCGGCCAGCCGCGATGCTGCGTGGTGTCGAACCAGGCCTGTCCCGCCAGCCAGTCGCGGGTCTGCAGGAGCCGCATGACGTCGTCGGTGTCGAGGTCGTGCAGGCCCGTCCAGGCCTGGGACTTGCCCACGAGGAAGACGGCGACGACCAGCCACGCCACGGCCGCTGTGCGCCAAAGCCCCGTCCGGCCACGGAAGAACGCTCCGACGTCCATCGCACAAGCCTCTCGAAATGCGGAGTTCGTGGTTAGCGGCCGCGACTTAAGAAAGGGTGCGGAGCCGTCGCGCGGGCGCGCGTCTTAACGGCTGATAAAGGCGATTGGCCGCAGCTTCAGCGGCGGGCGCGGAGGCTGGGTTCCGTGACGAACATTTTGAATCAAATGCGCTTTCGAAATCTGAAAGCGCCGCTGAAGATGACCGTGGCCTTCTCGGTGGTGCTGGGCGCCATCATGGGCATGGGCGCGATCCTGTTCGTCAACCTGGGCGCGCTCGAACGTGCCGACGCCGAGATGGTCCGCACCAACCGCGCGCTCGACGCGGTGGAGGAAGCGCGCTTCGCCCTGTCGCGGCAGGAGAACTCCCTGCGCGGCTTCCTGCTGTCGAACGATCCCTTCTACCTCGACCGCATCACCCATATGCACCGGCCGCTCTTCGTCGCGCGCGTCGCCGAACTCGAGCGGCTCAGCGAGAGCGACGCCGCCGCGCGCGCACGGACCGACCAGCTCTGGGCGGCGTTCAACGCCTGGAAGCGGGACGGCTCGGACGCGGCGCTGGCGCTGGCTTCCGATCCCGCCACCCGCGCCGAAGCGTTCGCCATGATCGGCGAACGCAGCAGGGCCGACCGGCTGATGGACCGCACCGAGGCGGCGCTTCAGGCGATCGAGCAGGACGCCCGCACGGATCTGGCTCGGCAGACGGGCGTCAAGGCCGCGGCCGCGCGGACGATGAAGCTCGCCCTCGGCCTGGGCATCGCGATCACCGCCGCGATCGCCGCGATCATGGGCCTTGTCCTGTCCGGCAGCATCGCCACCCCGATCACGGCGCTGACCGCGGCGATGCGCCGGCTTGCGGCGGGCGACAACGCCGCGCCGGTTCCGGCGCTCGCCCGGCGCGACGAGATCGGCCACATGGCCGCGGCCGTGGCGACCTTCCGAGAAGCGGCCATCGCCAAGGCCGCCCTGGAGGCCGAGGCCGAGGCCCGGAGGCGCGAGACCCTCGCCCTGGCCGCCCAGGCGCAGGCCGCCAGCCGCGCCAAGTCGGAATTTCTGGCGACCATGACGCACGAGCTGCGTACGCCGCTGAACGGCATCCTGGGCATGGCCCAGATCATGGAACACGGCGAACTCACACCCAACCAGCGCCAGCGCCTGGCGACCATCGAGGAGTCCGGACGCGCGCTGCTGAGCGTGATCAACGACATCCTCGACATCTCCAAGATCGAGGCCGGCCGGCTGGAGATCCGCCCGGTTCCCTTCGATCTGACCCGCTTCGCCGCCGACCTCGCCGCCCTCTATCGGCCGCTGGCGGCGGACAAGGGGCTGGCGTTCAGCCTGGACGCCTCGCCCGAAGCGCGCGGATGGTTCCTGGGCGACGCCGTGCGGCTGCGCCAGGTGGCCTCGAACCTCATCGCCAACGCGCTCAAGTTCACCGAGACGGGCGAGGTTCGCGTGACGCTGGAGGTGGCCGAGGGCCGGCTGCGCTTCGCCGTCGAGGACACGGGCGTCGGCGTGCCGGCCGACCTGCAGGCCGGCCTCTTCGAGCGCTTCGTCCAGGCCGACGCCTCCGCCACGCGCCGCTACGGCGGCGCCGGCCTGGGCCTGGCCATCTGCAAGGAGATCGTCGAGCTGCTCGGCGGCTGGATCGGCTTCGAGAGCGGCGAAGGCCACGGCTCCCGGTTCAGCTTCGAGGTTCCCCTCGCCCGCGCCGACCAGGTCGTCGAGACCCCGGGCCCGTCGCCCCAGGCGGCGGACGACGGGCCGCCGCTGCGCGTCCTGGTGGTCGACGACAACCCGACCAACCGCACGGTCCTGGCCGCCCTGCTCGAACAGTTCGGCGTGGCCTCGCACAGCGCCACCGACGGGGTGGAGGCTGTAAAGGCCTGGGAGTCGGGCGCGTGGGACGCGATCCTGATGGACATCCACATGCCCGAGATGGACGGCGTCACCGCCACCCTGCGCATCCGGGACCGTGAGCGCGAGCTTGGCCGGGCGCGCACGCCGATCATCGCGGTGACGGCGAGCGTGCTCTCGCACGAGACCGAGGGCTACATCGCCGCGGGGATGGACGGCTGCGTGCCCAAGCCGGTCGAGGTGCGCACGATCCTGGGAGCGCTGCAGGGCGTTCTGGCGGCCTGACGTCCGAGGCTGACGGTCAGGCCACCTTGCGCGCCGGAGAGGCCGGGGCGCGCAGCAGGCGCGCGACACGCTCCACGACGTCGGCGCCGCTGAAGGGCTTGGTCAAGACGTCGCGGACTCCAAGGCGCAACGCGCGCTGGATGTCCTCGCCGCTCAGCGCCCTGGCCAGCAGCAACACGGGAAAGGGCGGCTTCTCACTGCGCGGATACAGCATCTCCAGGACCTGGAAGCCGTTCAGCTCGGGCAGGTCGCGGTCGAGCACAAGCACGCTCGGCCTGCAGCTCTGGAGAGCCTGCAGCGCGAGCGACCCCGTCCGCGCCATGGTCGTGCCGTAGCCGGCGACCGACAGGCGGATCTGCATCATCTCCAAGACGGCGCGCTCGTGCTCGGCGAGCATGACGGTGGGAGAACTGTCGCCAAAGCTCATCGCCCGCGGACCTCAGAAGACGTCCAGGTCGCCGGCGCCGGCGTCCGTGTCCGCCGTCTCCTCGGCGCCAAAGGCCGTCGCCATGCGGTCGGCGAGCGCGCCGAGCGTGATCCCGGCGAGCGCGTCGGCCACCGGCACGCAGGCGTCGGCCGGGGCGTCCTCGCTGAGCTTGCGGGCGAAGGCCGACAGGCTGGTCAGGTGCTGCGCCAGCAGGTCGACAGTGTGCATGCCTTCGATCAGGCGCGCCCGATGCTCGACCGGAATGGTCTGCATCAGCTCGCCGACGATGGCGTCCAGCGACACGCATCGCGCGCCGGCCAATTCAATCTCCCAGGCCAGGACGTCGAGCATGGTCGCCATGCCCGTCTCCAGCCGAGTCTCCACCTGTTCGTGAACGCCCACGCCCGCCTCCCGCCGCTTCGTCGAACTTCGTTCGAATGGGGCTAACAGGCGATGAACGGCGGGGCGGACCGCCCTCAGGCCGCGACGACCGCCTGGGCGAACGCACGAGCGGTCGCCGGCGCGCCGACCTCGAACGGCGTGACGTCGGACCAGAAGCGGGCCCGCCACCTGGCCGCGTCCACATGATAGGGACGGTCCCACTGGAACCGCATCTCGGCCATCTCGCGCAGCATCGGCGAGACCAGGCCGAACACGGGCAGGAGGCCGAGCGGAAGGGCCGTGATCCTGGGTTTTACGCCGATCGCCGCCGCGCCCAGGGCCAGGATCTCGCGCGGCGTGCGGATCGGCGCACAGGGCGTGTGCCAGACCTGGCCGAAGGCGTCGTCGGGCGCGTCCAGCAGGGTGGCGACGCAGCGGGCGATGTCGGGCACGTAGGCGAAGTCGTGCGGGGTGTCCGGCGGCGCGATCAGGGTCGCGGCCCTGCCCTTGGCGAGCGCGCCGAAGCCCACGTCGCCGATGTGGGAGTTGCCTACGCCGGGCCCATAGAAGTCCGGTGCGCGCAGCGCCGCGACCTTGACCCGGCCGGCGGCGTCCGCCGCGCGCCACAGCCGCGTGACCTCCGAGCGCACCGCCGGCTTTCCGCCATAGGTGGTGAGGGGCATGTCCTCGACGAGCGGCGCGCGCTGGGGGCCGTACATGTAGAGATTGTCGACGAACACCATGCGCGCGCCCTCGGCCTCGCAGGCGGCCAGCAGGTTGGCCATGGCGCGGGGCCACGCCTTGCGCCAGATCGCGGCCTCGTACGGAAAGCCGATGGCGACGACCACCTGGTCAGCGCCCGCGGCGGCCGCGCGCACGGCTTCCGGGTCGAGCACGTCGCAGCGCTGGAAGCTCGCACCCGCCGACAGGTCCGCGGGCCTCGAGCGCTGGGCCACCCGCACGTTGCGGCCCTGGCGCGTCAGAAGCTCCGTCGCGGCGGCTCCGACCGGGCCATGCCCGAAGACGACGATCTGCTGGGCCATGGCGGCCTCCTCTGTCTCGATTGTGGAGACACTCTAGAGGGCGGCTTGCATATATCTGAAATGCATAGTTTGTATCTTTATCATGCACGAAGTGAATTTATCCGGCGTCGACCTCAACCTCCTGCCCGCCCTTGAGGCGCTGCTGCGGCGGCGCAACGTGACCCACGCCGCCGCGGACGTCGGCCTCAGCCAGCCCGCCATGAGCCGGGCGCTGGCCCGCCTGCGGGCGGTGCTGGACGATCCGCTGCTGGTGCGCAGCGGCGGCGGCCTGGCGCTCACGCCGCGCGCCCAGGACCTCGCGCCGCGCCTGGCCGCGGCGCTGGGCGAGGTGAAGGGGCTGTTCCTCGAGCCGGCGTTCGACCCGTCGGCCGTACGGCGCGCCGTGCGCATCGCGGCCACCGACACCCAGACCATCCTGCTGGCGCCGGCGATCATGGCCAGGCTCGCCCGGGAGGCGCCGGGGATCGACCTGCGCATGGAGCCGCACGGGCCGACCATGGTGGCGCGGATGGAGGGCGGTGAGCTCGACCTGGCCTTCGCCGTGGCCAACACGCCCCTGCCGCCCGGGGCGATGAGCGAGCCGGTCGCCGGCGACGACCTGGCCGTCGTCGTGCGCCGCGGGCATCCCGCCGCGAACCGGCCCTGGACCTTCGCCGACTACGCCGCCTTCGACCACGTGGGCGTGGCGATCCTGGGCGACGGCCAGTCCGATCTGGACACCCTGCTGGCGGCTCAGGGCGTGCGCCGGCGCATCGCCCTCGTCACCCCCCACTTCATGGCCGCCCTGGCCGTCGTGGCGCAGACGGACCTGGCCACCACGATGTCGCGAGTGTTCGCCGCGCGCTTCGCCGAGACCTTCGGCCTGGTCCTCAAGCCCCCGCCCTTCGACGAGACCCACATGCGCCTGACGCTCGTCTGGTCGCACGTGCGCGCGGCCGATCCCCTGCTGGCCTGGCTGCGCGGCGTGATCCGCGAGGTCGCCGCCGAGGTCCACGCCGGCTAGCGTGCTGAATCTGAAGTTCGTCCGATCCCGCCACGGGCGTTTGCGAACTTCGGAATCGGGACACTAGATTCGGGCGACCACCACGGTCGTGTTGTCTTGCCGCGGCCGCGCGGCGGCCTCCACGGCGGCCAGCAGCGCCGCGACGAGGTCGGCGCTCGACGCCGGGCGCCCGGCGATCTCGGCGATCTCCTCCGGGGACAGGGTGTCCAGCCCGTCGCTCGCCAGAACCAGCAGGTCGCCCTTGGTCAGGGGAACGACGTCGGCCGTCTCGTCCATGCGCATGGCCGCGATCGGCTCGCCGGTCAGGACCGACATGATGCTGTTGCGGTCGCGCCTGGCGAGCGCGTCCTCGGGCGAGATCTCCCCGCGGGCCGCCGCCGCATCCAGCGCGCCGCCCACCGAGTGGTCGGCGTTCATCCGGTGCGCCCGGCCGCCCCGCACGAGGTAGAGCGGCGAATCCCCCATGGAGAAGAACATCACGCCGCCCGGCAGGAGGTGGACCGCCACCAGGGTGCCGCCCATGCCGCGCAGGTCCGGCTCGGCCGCCGTGCGCCGACGCAGCGCCTGATTGGCCCGTTCGGCCGCCGCCCGCAGCACGCCCGGAGCCGGGGGCGGCCCGCCAGGTCCGCCCGCCGCTTCGGCGAAGGCGCCGACCACCGTCTCGACGATCAGCTCGGCGGCGACATCGCCGCCCACCGCCCCGCCCATGCCGTCCGACAACACGAGCAGCGCCGGCTCCGCGCCGCCGTCCGGCCAGACCGCGACCCGGTCCTCCTGACGCTTGCGCTGGCCCAGCGACTGGCCGACGCCGATGTCCGGGCCCGCGGCCGACATCAGCCCTGCGCGGCCAGGGCCTGGGCCCAGTTCCAGTCCGGTCCGCAGCACGGCACGAACCGGAACTCCGTGGCGCCGGCGCGGATCACATCGCCCGCGCCGAGCACGACCGAAGAGCGCACCCGCGCGCCATTGACGTAGGTATGATTGGTGGCCGCGTCGGCCTCCTTCACGTCGAACGAGCCGTCCGCATCGTCGTAGGAGACGATGAAATGCAGGCCCGACAGCTGATCGTCGCCGATGTTGAGCTGCACCCTGGCGCTCTTGTCTCGCCCGACCGCGCTGCGCCCATAGCTCAGCGGCACGCACATGCCGAGCCCCGGCCCCTTGACGATCAGCATGACGGCGCACACCGGCTGGCTCGCCGTCTGGGCGGGGAAGGTGATGCGCGGGCCGTGGCCGCCCTGGCCGGCTTCGATCACGATCCGCCCCGCCTTGCCGCCGCCGCCCGATGGGCGGGCCGCGGCGCCGGGAATCGCCGCGCGGGTGACCTCCTCGTCGTCGTCGTCCTCTTCGTCGTCGTAGTAGCCGGCCGCCCCGTAGGCGCGGGTCTTGTCCGGGTCGCTCGAGGGACCGGGCCGGTAGGGCTTGGTGGGGCCGTCGTCGTTGTCGGACATGGCTTGCTCCAGTTCTCTCAGAGTTTCTCGACCGAATAGCGCGCATCCGGCGCGCCGAACTCAATGACGTCGCCGAGGTTGATCGGCTGGTCGCCGGCGCCCTTGATCTCCTTGCCGTTCACCCGCGTGCCGCTCATCGAGCCCAGGTCGCGCAGGACGAAGCCCTGGCCCGCGATCCAGATCATGCGCGCGTGGCGCCGCGAGGTGCCCGGCGAGCCGAAGCCGGCGTTTCGCCCGATCTCGGCGCCCGCCGCGCCGGCCAGATCCTCGGCTCGGAGCACCATGGTCTTGCCGGCCGCCTCGGCGATCCCCTTCAGCATCAGGCCGTGCGGCGCGCCCGTCCCGGCCGGCGTCGGCGGCGTGACCGCTCCGGGCGGCGACGGAAGCCCGCCGGTGCGGCGCCGGGTGCGCAGCAACACGAACGCCCCCACGCCGAGCGCGACCACGACCACGGCGGCGATGATCGCCTGCAGGCGTTCGGCGCTCCGGGCCTTTTCCTTCTCGGCCTCAAGGCGCGCCTGTTCCTTGGCGGCCTGCTCGGCCTTCTGCGCCGCCTCGCGCGCCGCCGCGGCGGGGTCGCAGGTCGTCTTCACGGCCTCGTACTCGATGTTCTGCCGCTGCAGATAGGGCGTGATGTCGCCCGCCGAGAGCGCCAGGTTCACCCCGTTGGCGCCGCTCCAGTAGAGCGTGTTGATCCCCAGCACCCGGCCGCAGAGGTCCATCAGCGGCCCGCCGCTCATGCCGCCGTTCAGGTCGGCGGTGTGCTGCACCTGGCCGACGGCCGGATAGCCGGGCCGCCAGGGCGCCGTGGCCGTGGTGCTGACGATGCCGTCGGTCATGGTCGGCGTCGTCTTCAGGACGCGCCACTGGGCCAGGTCGGTCCCCGGGTAGCCGATCGCTCGGATGGAGAGGTTCTCCGGCGCGACGCCCACGGCCAGCGGCACCGGTGGGGCGAAGAAGTTGGGCACATAGAGGACGGCGAGGTCCACGGCGCTGTCGCCGCTGACGTAGCGAGCGGGCGACACCGAGGTCTCCGATCCGCCGGACTTGTCGCCGTTCGGCGCGACCACGCGGATCTGGCTCGCGTCGACCCCGGCCAGGACGTGATAGTTGGTGATGACGTAGCTGCCTGCGTCGCTCGCGCCCACAACCACGCCCGATCCGAGCGAGACCCCGGTCTGCGAGACGCCCACGACGCGGACGATGCTCGGGAACAGCTTGCCGAAGTCGGCCTCGGTCTGCGCCGGCGCCGCCGCGGCCCAGGCCAAGCCGACCGCCAAGGTCGCCGCCGCCAGAAGTTTCCTCATTCCCGCCCCTCCAACCTGTCGACAATCAGTCGATTGTCACGGTGAAACCTGTATGCCCCAAACGAATTCTGTCGCCTGTGCTTACGACTTCAGGTGTCGCGTCCTTGAGCAGGCGATCATTGAAGAAAAGAGGAGCGTCCGCAACTTTGCGCATCATCAGACGCCCGTCGCACACCCAGAATTCGACATGTCTGGCGGCGACGCCCTCGCCCTCAAGCCGCCCCTCGCCCGTGGCGCCGGACCCTGCCGTGACGCCGGGGGTCAGGGCCGCTCCATCGATGCGCCAGACGCGGCCCTGCTCGTCGGTCAGCACGAGGTCGCGGCGGAATGAGGTGGGCGCCGTGGCGCGCGGCCGCCCGGCGGCCGGCTTCGGCTGGCGCCGCAGGCTCGCCAGGCCCCAGGCGGCCGCCCCTCCCAGCAGCAGCAGCAGGACGCCGCCGCCCGCGCCGACCAGCAGCGGCCGCCCGCTCAGCGCGCCGTCCAGGACGCTCCAATCGACCCCGCCGCGCGCCGCCGCCTTGGGACAGGGCGCGTCGGGACTGCAGATCGGCGCGGCGCGCTCGCCCGGCGCGCGTGAAGCGTCCTTTGGCGGGGGCGGCTTGGCGGGCTTGGGGGCCGCCCTGACGGGCGGCGCGGCGTCGCCGATCAGAGGACGGTTGGCGCATTCCGGAACGGCGTCGAAGTCGAGCCGGTCGCAAGGGTCCTTGACCGGCGGCTTGGCGCGGGGGGCCTTCTTTGGCGCCGGCGCCGTGACCGAAGGCGGGGGCTCGGCCTCCTTCGGCGCCTCCGCAGAGACGGCGGGCGCGGAAGGGCCCGCGGCTTCCGGATCCGGCGCGGCCGCGCCGGCCAGCGCCACCAGCAGAACGGGCGCCGCCAGCCAGCGAAGGGCGCGCGGGCCGGTCATTCGCTCTGCGGACCTTCGAGGGCCGACGGGAAACCGGTGAACTCGGACGGCGAAAGCTGGGTGGAGTATCGCGCCTCCCCGCAGTCGTGGTCGCCGCCGGACCCGGAGCCCTGCCAAACCCCCGCGGTGAAGTAGCCATACTCCTTGCGGCCGTCCCGGTTCCAGACCCCGCACCCGTCCGGCTTGCCGTCGACCAGCTGGCCCATGTAGACGCCGACGGGGCTCTCCAGCCGACCCCAGGTCCGCAGCCCCGGGGCGCCTGTCTCGTCGAACAGGTCGGCGTTCGACATCACCCCGTACCAGATCGTGCCGTCCGGCAGGGTGAGCCGTCCGGCCAGGGTCTTGCCGTCGGCCGTGCGTCCGCCCAGCAGTTCGCCGCGTTCGCCCAGGATGAAGCGCCCGGCGCGGCGGTCCCGGGCCTCGCGCCCGCGGAAGGTCATGCGCCCGCCGGAGTAGTCCTCGCCGCTCCAGTCGCCGACGTCGGTCGGCGGCCAGTTCAGCCGCATCAACCCCTTGCGTAGGATGCTCCCGCCGACGCTGATCGTGCCGGAGACCTCGTAGCCCCCGTCCTGCGGCTTGAAGCTGCCGGCCACGGCGACGTCGCCGCTGGTGTCGCGGACCACCAGCTGGCCCATGCCGGCAGGACGGTCCGAGCCGTCGTTGACCTCGCCGTTGTAGAAATAGCCGTCGCCCACGGTCCGCCAGGGGTTGCGGCTCTCGGTGAAGGTTCGGGAGATCTGGTGGGTGTGGCCGATGCCGCAGGCCCAGCCGGCCTCCCCATCCACCTGAAAGTCGGGATAGGAGTAGGTGTGGTAGGGCTTGTCCGGCTGGATCGACGGGCTCTTGCGGTAACACCACCAGGTGACCCGGCTTCCGTTGCTGAGCCGCAGGTCGACCCGGCGGTCGCCCATGTCCACATCGCCGTCGCTGGCTCCGTGCCGGACCTGCGAGAAGGCCTGGAAGGTGAGGAAGCGCACGTACTTGTTGCTGCCCTCGTCGGCCTTGGCCAGGCTCGGACCGACTTGGCCATCGGCGGCGACGGCGTCCTGGCCGGCGCGATCGGCCAGAGTCGCGGCCGCCGAGGAGACCCTGGCCGCGTCCTGATAGGCCAGCTTCGCCTGGGCGCGGACATTGCGCTCCGCCCCGCCCGAGCCGAACCAGACGAGCGCAGCCACGCCGACCGCCGCAGCGCCCGCCCAGACCTGCGGTTTGACCTTCGGCAGGACGAACGGGTGCGGCTTCACGAGCGGCCCGGCGCCTTTTGCCGCGCCGAACAGTTCCTGGCGCCATTCGGCGATCGACTGCGGACGCTGCCCCACGGCCGCGTTCAGGGCACGGTCGACGGCCACCAGGAACGGGCGCGGCGCGCGGGGCCGCTCGGCGCCGTCGGCGCCGCGGACCGGCAGGGCCAGGTCGGCGAGCTTGGCTCCGTTGGCGAGCTGCGCCGTGGTCGGCTTCTTGCCGACGAAGGCCCGCCAGACCACCGCGGCCAGGCTGTAGATGTCAGAGTGCGGCCCCTGCTGGTCGAGGTCGTTGTCCTTCAGCTCCGGCGGCGCGTAGCCCTCGGTGACGACCCCGATCGAGCGCGAAACGTCGTCGGTCTGGGCGTCGCGGAACATCCGCGCCGAGCCGAAGTCGATCAGCAGCGCCCTCGTGTCGGGATGGCGCATGATCTCCGCGGCGCTCGCCTCGATCAGCGCGGCCGGCGCCTCGATCAGCACGTTCGACGGCTTGATGTCGCGATGCAGCAGCGCGCGCGTCGCGGTCCCGGTGATCTCCTGGGCCTTCCGGGTTCCCTCGGTGTGGATGTACTCCACCGCGTCGAGCAGCTGACGCAGGACCGGTTCGATGAGAGCCAGGTCGATCGGGGCGCCGCCTTCGGGCCGCTCCAGTTCCTTGAGATAGTCCTCAAGCGTGACCCGCCGCTCGATCCGCCTGGACCCGGTGTCGCTTTCGCCCAGGGCCTCGCGCCCCTCCACCAGCGGCATCACCTGGTAGCTCGTGCCGGCCTGGTCGAAGGCGTCGACCACGCGGCAGACATTGGGGTGGGCGAACGAGGTCAGGAGGTGGCCTTCGGCGACGAACCGGCGCAGACCCTCCTCGTAGATGCGGCGGCTGAAGTCGCCCTCCGAGCGCTTGGGCGTGATGACCCCGTCGGTCCCGCGCTGGGCATGCTCGCGCGGGAAGTACTCCTTCATCGCGAAGGCCTGGCCGCGGTCGTCGACCACGCGGTAGGTGACGCCGAAGCCGCCAACGCCGATGATGTGAGGCGGTGGACGCAGGCCGCGCGCCAGCCCTTCCCAGGTCTCGGCGGCCGCGACGGTGTATGTGCGCGTTGTCCGGGGGCTTTTCAGGGTGGCGCCGACGCCGAGATAGCGGGCCATCTAGCCGGACCCTCGCAAGACGCCAGCCGCCGACACTCCGACGCCCCTCGAGATCATCCTCGTTTCCCCAACCGCAGCCGGTTAAGAGAACACTAAGGTTCCGGCCGGGCGCAAGGCGCCATCTTGAGTTTAAACGAGATTCCTGCACAAGCGGCCGATCTGGCGTCGGCGGCCGGCGCGGCGGCCGGGCGGGCCTTCAGGCGCGGAGCGCCGAGACATAGGTCCCCATGTCGAAATAGTCGCGCCAGACCTTGATCTTGCCGTCCTGCATCTCGAAGACGCCGCAACAGGGAAGGTTGACGGGCTTGCCGCCGACCACCGTGCGATCGAGCCGCTCGGCGATCACGACGTCGCCTCGGGAGACGAGGTTCAGCACGTCCCACTCGGTGGAGGTCCAGTCCTTGACGAAGGCGCCGATGAAGGCGCGCAGCGCCGCGTGGCCGGCGACCGGCTGGGTCGGCATGTTGTGGTAGACGCCGTCGGGCGCGAAGAAGCCCACGAGTTCCTCGACGTCCAGCCGCGACCAGGCGGCGATGAAGTCGGAAACGATCTTCTCGTTGTCGGTCATGTCGGCTCCCCCGCTTTCCTCACTCGTCCCTCTGCACGCCGGGGTCAGGCGGTCACGCCGAACATCGCGCCAATGCCCGCCGTGAGCGCCATCGCCGCGGCGCCCCAGAACACGACGCGAAGGACCGCCTTCGAGACCTTGGCGCCGCCGGCCCGCGCGCCTACCGCGCCCAGCAGCGCCAGGCACAGGATGGACGCCGCCGAGACCAGCGGAATGAGCACGGCCCTCGGCGCGAGCGCCGCGGCCGCCAACGGCAGGGCCGCGCCGGCCGAGAAGGTCAGCGCCGACACCAGGGCCGCCTGAACCGGCCGGGCCGTCGTCGCCGCGGAAATGCCGAGCTCGTCGCGGGCGTGAGCGCCCAGAGCGTCCTTGGCCATGAGCTGAATCGCAACCTGCTGGGCGAGCGCGGGCTCGACCCCCCGCTCGACATAGAAGCCCGCCAGCTCGTTGCGCTCGAACTCCGGCTGCTCGACAAGTTCGCGGCGCTCGCGGGCCAGGTCGGCCCTCTCGGTATCGGACTGGGAGCTGACCGAGACGTACTCCCCGGCGGCCATCGACATCGCGCCCGCGACCAGCCCGGCGACTCCGGCGACAAGGACCGCGCTGCGCCCCTGCGAAGCCGCAGCCACGCCGACCAGAAGGCTCGCCGTGGACACGATGCCGTCATTCGCTCCGAGCACGGCGGCCCGGAGCCAGCCGACCCGCTGGATCAGGTGGAGTTCTGCGTGAAGACGGCTCATGCGGGGCGCTCCAAATCAAATGAGGGACGGCAGGGGGTTCCGTACGTCGAGTCGCGGGCGACGGTTGCACGGTCGACAAGCGGCGGCGTTGATCCGCATCAGTCCCCGAGGCGCTGGGCGACCACCGGGGGGACGAAGCCCGGCTCAAGCGCCTTGAGCGGGTGGGAGGCCGTCACCTGCCCCATGAACGGCGGCCAGATGTCGTAGCCAAGAAGCTGCTTGAGCCGCGGGGACATCGCGCGCGCCATTTCGGGCGGAACGCCCAGATAGAAGTTCTCCTGGGTCCGGGCCCAGGGCTCGCAGTACTGGTTGGTGAAGGCCAGGCGCGGCGCTTTCGAGCGGTTCGCCCCGCCCCGGTGCAGCAGGGTTCCGGCGAAGATCGCGCAGGCGCCCGCAGGCATCACCATGGGACGGAGCATCGCCTCCAGGCCCGCCGGATCGTCCCGCGACGCGGCGATCTGCGCATCGCTCCAGAGGTGGCTGCCGGGGATCACGTCGGTGGCGCCGTTCCGGTCGGTGAAGGGATCGATCGCGGCGATCAGAGTGTAGCTGATCGCCGGCCGGGGCCTGGGCTGGCGATAGAAGCCGTCGTCGTAGTGGAGGTCCTGGGCCGCCTCGCCGGGACGGATGCAGATCGCCTGGCTGGCCGTCAGCAGGAAGCCCGGCAGCAGCACCCGGTCCAGGATCGCCAGCACGCGCGGCTCCTCCGTCAGCCGCTCAAACACCGGACCGCGCGCCACCAGCGTGTAGACCCGCTCGGTCGCGAAGCCCTCGAAGGCGTTGCGGCCATGATGGGCGCCGAGATAGGGGGCCAGCGCGCGGCGCACCTCGGCCAGGGTCGCGGCGTCCATGAAGTCGTCGATCACCGTCAGGCCGTCGGCGGCCAGCCGCGCAGCGTGGGTCTCGACGTTGAAGGCGCTGACGGATGCTTCCATGACCGCATCCTCCCCGAAATGTCTGTTCGCTCTTATGGGACCGATCGTGCAGCCGCCGCACCGACGGCGCAAGCGCGGCCGACCCGTGCTATCAAGGACCGAGCGACAATCTCAGGGACCCGGTCGACGTGCCCGCCGTTTCCAGACGCACCCTGCTCGCCGGCGGCCTGGCCGCGGCGCTGTCTGCGCCCGTTGCCGGCGCGACACGGAGCGACCTCGTCTGGGGCGTGAACGGCCACCCCTTCACCGCCTATCCCGGCATCCCGCTGGAGCAGCAGCTCGATCTCGCACGCGAGCTGGGGATGACCAGCTATCGGGTCAACGGCGGCGGCGTCGCCGACTTCGAGCGCATCCTGCCCCTGGCGCAGGCGCGCGGGATCACGGTGCTGCCGATCCTGGAGGTCGACGGGATCTCCGAGTCCACGCCGATCGACGAGATCAGGCGTCGCGCCCACGCCCACGGCCTGGCGATGTCGCGCCACTTCCGCGGACGCATCCCGGTCTGGGAGCTCGGCAACGAGCTGGAGAGCGTCGCCATCATCCAGCCCTGCGAGATCCGCGACGACGGCACGAAGTATCCCTGCGAATGGGGACCTGCAGGCGGGGTGGGGCCGCTGGAGTACGTCGGCGCGCGCTGGGCCGGCGTGAGCGCGGTGCTCTCGGGCCTGTCCACGGGCGTGGCGGCGGGCGACCCGGGGGCCCTGCGCGCCATGGGCACGGCCGGCTGGGGACATCTGGGCGCGTTCGAGCGCATGGCCCAGGACGGCCTGTCCTGGGACATCAGCGTCTGGCACGACTACGAGGGCGTGAGCGAGGCCTACCTCGCCAAGATCGCCTCCTACGGCAAGCCCATCTGGATCACCGAGTTCAACGCCGGCGGCGGGGGCTTCGCCACCCCGCAGGAGAACGCCCGCCAGCTCGCCGCGCGCATCGCCTACTATCGGCGCATGCGCGAGCGCTATCGCATCGAGGCGGCCCACGTCTACGAACTGCTGGACGAGCCGTACTGGGACGATTTCGAGGCGCACATGGGCCTCTACACCGTCAAGCGCGACAAGGCCCGCGGCTGGCGTGTCGGTCCGCCGAAGCCGGCGGCCACGGCCGTGAGGCGGGCGCTGCGCGGCGCCTGAGGCCGCCGGCCCGGTTGCGTTTTCCCGGGGACGGGCGCGCGGTTTCCGCTATGGCTCGCCCGTACGGAGCACGACGACCATGGCCGACACCCCCGACGATCCCGCCGAGACGCCGATCCAGCGCGCGCTGCGCCTGAAGAAGGCCGCCCAGGACGCCCGCCCCCAGCCGCCGCGCGGCGGCCGCTTCCAGCGCGAGCAGGCCGCCGCCGCGCGCTCGTCCTCGAAATCCAAGCCCTGGATGTCTCGCTAACCCCTAGGCCGCCGGCTCGCGAAGGTGCGCCCGTTCGTTGAGGCTGACGACGTTCCGCTGGCCCGAGCGCGCGCACATGTAGCGGTGGATGCTGGTGTAGTCGGGCTCGAAGAACAGGCGGGGCGTCATGCCCAGCACGTGGGCGGTCCAGACGTTGATCACCCCGCCGTGGCAGAACACCGCCACGCGGCGGGACGGATGGCTCTCGACGATCTCCTCCAGGGCGGCGACGACCGTGGCCTGGAAGGTGGCGATGTCCACGCCGTGCTGGCCCTGGGCCATGGCCAGCCACGCCGGATAGTTGTCGCGCTTGAGCTCCTCCATGGGCACGTAGGTCCCCGAGTCGCGGTCGAACTCGACGATCCCCCCGTGCCGGCGCACCTCGTGCCCCGTGCGCGCGGCGAACGGCTCGGCGGTCTGGACGGCCCGCAGCATGGTCGAGGCGAAGACCGCGTCGATCCCCTCGTGCTCGAGCCAGGCGGCGACCCTGCGGGCCTGGTCCACGCCGGCAGGGGCCAGCGGCGGATCGGAGGTGTCCTCGCGCCGCTCGGGCAGGCCGTGGCGCACCAGTATCAGTTCCATCGAACGCTTTCCCTCGACTTGCGCCGTCGATGGTGCGTCGGCGCGCGGCCCGTCAGCAAGGCGCCGTGGCGTGAAGCTGTGCGGAAGCCGCCCGGCCCTATGTCAGATGATGGCGGAGAGGGTGGGATTCGAACCCACGGTACCCTCGCGAGTACGCCGCATTTCGAGTGCGGTGCTTTCGACCACTCAGCCACCTCTCCAGAGTCGGCGCGGGGCGGTCCTGGCGGAGG
>Ga0075012_10000820_pt1 | contig 32661 bp, 35 predicted proteins | sample All_14_2_FD_71474 | JGI IMG/M metagenome (GOLD analysis project Ga0075012, IMG submission 71474) | Freshwater microbial communities in response to fracking from Pennsylvania, USA - Allegheny Zone_MetaG_DW_15 | ecosystem: Environmental > Aquatic > Deep subsurface > Groundwater > Drilled...
CCCTCCGGCACGGCGGGCGTTTTGCTGTCTGGCTTCTATTCGCCGACGTTGATCTCGAGCGTTTCCATCCCGCGCCTTACGTGAAGGGTGGTCATGCCGTCGTCGTCTGCCAGGGCCGCAGCCAGAGCAGTCAGGTCGCTCACCGGCCGCTCGGCAACCGCCAACAGAACGTCATTGGCCATCAGCCTGTGCTGCGCTGCATCCGATCCCGCTTCCACCGAGGCGACGATCAGCGTGGGGACGGTCTTGTCGTCGGTGCCTGGCTCCAGAACCTCGGCGACGATGAACTGAGCCCCGAAAGCCTGGATCGAGGCGGTTCCAACCACCACGCGTGGTGTCACGAAGTCCTCGACGGTCAGGGCCGTGGTCCGCTCTCGACCGTCCCGAAGATAGGACAGCGCCAGACGGGTTCCGGGCGGGGCGATGCCCACAGTGGCCTGAACCGAGCCTGCGTTGGCGACGGGCCGGTTCTGTATGCGGGTGATGATGTCGTGGCGACGCAGGCCTGCCCCCTCGGCGGGGGAACCGGGCGTCACGTCCTCAACGATCGCGCCGCGTACGATGCCCAGGCCGAAATCACGCGCCCGTTCGGCGGTGAGTGAGCCCAGGATGGCGCCGATACGACCTCGTTTGACTTCGCCGTTCTCGCGGATCTGGCCGACCACATACTGCAGAATCCGGGTTGGAACCGCAAAGGCGATCCCGTCGTTTCCGCCACCGCCAAGGCCCAGCGGATCCGATCCGCCCGACAGGATCGAGGTATTGATGCCGATCAGCCGACCCCGGCTGTCGAGCAGCGGTCCGCCCGAGTTTCCCGAATTTACCGCCGCATCGGTCTGGATATAGTCCTCCACCGCGTCTCCCAGGCCCGTGCGTCCCAGGCCGGAGATCACGCCCATGGTCAGGGTCTGATCCAGGCCCAGCGGATAGCCGACCGCAAAGGCCAGGTCGCCGGTGCGAAGGGTATCGGAATCGACCATCTCGACTTCCGACAATCCTGGTGCTGTGATCTTCAGAACGGCCAGGTCGGTCGCCTTGTCCGTGCCGATCAGGACAGCGTCGAACAGTCGGCCGTCAGTCATGTCGACGGTGTATTTGGTGCCGCCATCCACGACATGGTTGTTGGTGACGATGATGCCTTCGCCCGAGTCGATGATCACGCCGGAACCGCTCTGCAAGGGCTTGGGCTCGTTTTCGCCCGAGGTCGGGCCGCGCGAGGTTCCGAGTGTCGTCACCTGAACCACGGCGGGAAGGGAGTTCTCGAGGCCTGTGGCAAAGCTGAAGACACCCCGCCGCTCGTCATAGGGGATGGCGAACCGGGGCATTCCCGTCGTCTGGGTGGATGCGGCGGATCGCGCCGTCTGGGCCAGACTGGCCGACATCGGCTGGGACACCAGCGCGAGCGCCATCGCCGAGCTCGCCAGATACACTGAAGACCGCATCGTCATCCCCCAGGGCGCATTCATGAGTCCGATGCGCCAAACCCTTATGCTAACGCGAGAAACGCGCCGTGACGATGGCCCCCGGCGCTGCGTCATCAATCGTCATATCGGCCCCGTGGCGACGCAGGATGGCGCGCACGAATGTCAGTCCCATGCCGTGGCTTTCGCGCCCCTCGGCATCGGCCGACGCCGACCGAAGGGCCTGATCGGCCAGCCTCTCGGGATCGATCCCCGGTCCCTGGTCGGCGACAGAAATGCCTGGCCGGTCGCCGTCAGAGAAGGCCCTGAGGGTCACCCGCCCCCCGGCCGGCGAGAATTTTATGGCATTGTCGACCAGGTTGGCCACGGCCCGCTGCAACAGCGAGTGCACGCCCAGGACAGCCAAGGGCCGGGCATCTACGACAAGGGTCAGGCCCCGTTCCTCGGCCAGCGGCTCGTACAAATCGGCGACCGAGGCCATCAAGCTGTCCAGCCGGACGGTCTCGAACCGCCAGGCCTCGCCCTCGCGCAGGGCCATGGCCTCGTTCATGGCCCGTGTCAGCACGCGCAGGTCCTGGGCCGCCTCCTGGCCCAGCCGGCTGCGTTCTTCGTCATCAGCGGTTTCCGACAGCCGTTCCAGTCGGGCAGTCGCGCGGGCGAGGGGGGTCCGGAAATCATGCGCCAGCTGATCGGCCGAATCGCGCAGCCAGCTCAGCAGTTCCTCCAGCCGATCCAGGGTGCGGTTGGCCTGGACCGTCAATTCGGTCAGTTCGGGGGCCACGCCGACCTCGGGGGCCCGGCGCGAGAAATCGCCCACAGCAGCCCTGTCCAGCGCCTGGGCCACCTCGGTGATGGCCTGGGTGAGGCGACGCCTGGCATAGGTGGCCGCAGTCAGGCCCGAGATCAGGATCACCGCCCCCGTGAGAGCGACGGCCAGGACCGCCCAACCCCAGGCCTGCCCCGAGCGATCCACCACCCGCCCGACAGCGATATCCAGAGAGCCGACACTGCGCCGCACCATGACCACCTCGACGGTCCGGCCGGGACACAGCACCCCACGGTTCAGCGCCACGCGATAGACATCGGGACCCAGTCCGGGCAGGCGCACGGACGGTGCGGATTCCAGCGCAGCAAGGCCCGCAGGCTTGCCGACCGGCGCGCGGATGAACCGTACCCCTGCCCCGCCGCGACCCGTCCGGCAGGTCCGTTCCAGAGAGCCGCCGTCGCGTTCGGGGCCGCTCTGAAACACGCTGAGCCAGGCCGACAGATAGGTGGCGTCGGCGGCCGTCAGGTTCGGCGCGGTCAGGCTCGACTCGGCCCCCAGCTTGGACACCATGGCAGCAAAGTCGGCCGAGGCGGCAAGGGCGGCCTGCTGGCGCTGGTCTGCACGGACGGCATGGCCGGTAACCAGCAGCGAGCCGGTAAGCGCGAGCGCGGCCATGACGGCCAGGGCCGAGGCCAGCTGGGTGGAGGTCCGGCGCGACAGCCACCTCCGGATCGTGGCCAGCATCTCCACGGCCAGCTAGCGACCGATGTCGAGATCGCGAAACACCAGGCTCTGGCTGCGCGCCGACACGATCAGCGGGTGCAGGTCCTCGCCCAGCTCGGGGGCCTGTTCCTTGAGACGCCGCCGCAGCGCACTGATCCGGGCATCGATGATGTTGACGAAATTGTCCGGCAGGAAGTTCCATTCCACCCAGCAGCGATCCCACAGCATCTGTTTTGTCACCGGCTGGCCCCGCGCGCCCATCAGTTCGCCGACGATGGCGAATTCCAGCGGCGACAGCTCGACCAGCCGTGGCGGCGTGCCCGGCCATTCCAGCTTCAGGGTGCGCGCGCCCGGCGAGAGGCGGAACGGGCCGTTCAGGATGTCGGATCCGGCGGGCCTCGGGCTTCGGACAGTGCGCCTCAGCTGGGCCGCGATCCGGGCCAGCAACTCCTCGTCTCCGACAGGCTTGGCCAGATAGTCGTCGGCCCCGCCGAGAAGTCCTTCGACCTTCTGGCGCTCTCCGCCCAGGGCTGTCTGCATCAGGGCCGGCGCATCGGCCGAAGGGCCTCCACCGGCCCGCAACCGTTTCAGGGTCTCGAGCCCATCCAGTCCCTTTGTCAGCCGGTCCAGGATCAGCAGGTCGTAGGCCGCCAGGCCTGCGGCCTCCAGCGCAGCCTCGCCGCTGTCGACCCGATCAACCTGCTCGAACCCGGCGGACAGCAGTCGTTCGGCGACATGGTCGGACAAGGCCGGATCGTCTTCCAGCAACAAGGCGCGGCGTCCTGCGAACATCGCCGACAGGGCCGCGAACGGGTCGCTGTCGGCGACCGTTCCGAAAACCTCAGCTCTGTCCATCCGTTGCATCTCCAACCGACACTACGATAAAACCCTGAACTGGAATAACAATGCCACGCTTGCTGATCCTTTCTGACGGTCACGCGTTTGGGCGGGCGTTCCCTGCTTTTCCTTCTGGAAATACCTCATGAAGTCCTTGCCGCTTGTCGTCGTCCTTGGCCTCGCCGCCGCCGCCTGTCAGACGGCCCCTGTCGCCGATGCCGGATTTCTGGGCGGGTACGATGGACTGGTGGCCCGTGAGGACACGATCCGTGCCTCGGTCCGCCAGAGGCGCGACGATGGGGCCGCGGCGGGCGTCGAAAGCGTCTATCTGGAGCCCGCTGTACTGGTTGCCGGGGCGGGGCCAGATCTGACCGACGAGGAACGGGCCCAGGTCCTGCGCGAGGTCGATCGTCAGATCTGTTACGAGGTCAGCGAGCGGTTCACCCTGGCCGGGACACCCGATGGGGCGGCACGTCTGAGAACCGGTGTGGTCGGTATTCATCCGACCGGGGCGGCCGCCTCGGGCGTATCGGCCGTGGCCAATGCCTTCATCCCCGGTCCAGGCACGTTCCGTGTCCCTGGCACGACCGGCGGACTGGCGGTCGAGACCGAACTGCTGGGCCAGAGCGGGACACAGATTGCGGCCCTGGCCTGGGCCAGAAACGCCAATGTAGTGGGCACCGATACTCCGTCCCTGTCACGCGTAGGGGATGCCCTGCAACTGGCCGAGCCGTTCGGCGATGCGGTCGGCGATGCCATCTCTCCGCCCGATCGTCCGGTACGAAAGATTGCCGAGCCTGACCCGTGCGCCGCCTATGGCCCCCGAACCCAGGCCGTGGGCTTTGCCACACGCCTGGTCACCGGCCTCTATGTCCCCCAGGTCAATACCGGCTCGACCGTCGAAACGCCCAGGGAGTAGGGCGCAGTCCGCTCAGGCCGATGCCGGCCTAGAATGCGCTCTGCCCCGTGATCGCTCGTCCCAGGATCAGGGCATGGACGTCGTGAGCCCCTTCATAGGTGTTGACGGTCTCAAGGTTCATGGCGTGGCGCATGACGTGGAGTTCGCCGGTGATGCCGGCCCCACCGTGCATGTCGCGGGCCTCGCGGGCGATGGCCAGGGCCTTGCCGCAGTTGTTGCGCTTCATCATCGAGATCGCCTCTGGGACCCAGGCTCCGGTATCGAGCAGTCGGCCGAGCGCCAGGGCCCCTTCGAAGCCGAGGAAGATCTCGGTCTGCATGTCTGCCAGCTTCTTCTGGACCAACTGGCGCGCCGACAGCGGGCGGCCGAACAGCATCCGCTCGCCGACGTAGTCGCGCGTGGCATGGAAACAGAATTCGGCCGCACCCATGGCCCCCCAGGCGATGCCGAAGCGGGCCTTGTTCAGGCAGCTGAAAGGCCCGCGAAGCCCCTTGACCCCCGGCAGCAGGTTTTCCTCCGGCACGAAGACGTCGTTCAGGCCGATGTCGCCGGTAATGGAGGCCCTCAAGGACAGTTTGTCGCCGATCTTGCCGGTGGTGAAGCCATCCATACCGCGCTCGACAATGAACCCGCGAATGACCCCTTCTTCGCCAGGGGAGAGGGCAAGCTTGGCCCAGACGACGGCGAGATCGGCGACCGGCGAGTTGGTGATCCAGTACTTCCCGCCGTTCAGGCGATAACCGCCGTCGACCGCAACCGCCTTCGTCTTCATAGAGGCGGGATCGGAACCACCGTCCGCCTCGGTCAGGCCGAAACAGCCGATGAGCTCACCCGCCGCCATCCGGGGAAGGAACCGCATCTTCTGCTCTTCGGACCCAAAGGCATAGATGGGATACATGGCCAGCGAAGACTGCACGCTCATGGCCGAGCGGTAGCCGCTGTCTACCGCCTCGATCTCGCGCGCGATCAGGCCATAGGCAACGTGGCTGACGCTGGATCCACCATATTGCTCTGGCAGCATGGCACCAAGGAAACCCATCTCGCCCATCTCGGTCATGATGGACCGGTCGAACATCTCGTCGCGGAAGGCGGCGACCACGCGGGGCAACAGTTTCTCGCGGGCATAGGACCTCGCGGCCTCCTGGATCGCCCGTTCGTCCTCGGTCAGGCGCCCCGTCAGGTCGAACGGGTCGTCCCACTGGAAGGTCGTTGCGGGAACGGTTATGCCGTCGGCCATGGGTGTTTCCTGATGCGTCCGGGGGTCACGCGATGGTGACGGGTGCCCCCTGTTTCAGCCGTCGGTTTAGGCCAGAATGGAGTCGTCGGGTAGAGGCGCGGCCTCCGCCCCTTCGGGAGACATCCTTGATCCGAACGCTGAACCGCCTGTTCGTCCAGCACCCACGCGAGGTCGGAGAGACCTATGGTGCCCATTTCACGACCGCCGCCCGGTTCGGCCTCCGCCTCGCCCGGCTGTCGGCGACGGCCTTCCTGCACGCCGTCGTGCCGGGAGTTTGCCGCACCACGGTCTCGGACGAGATCAAGCGGATGGCCGACGATCTCGGCTACCGCGCCCAGATCGCCCGCGAGTGCAGGATGCAGGACTCGGGTGCCTTCGATCCGGGGCTGTGACCCAGGATCGTCCGACTACCGGTCTGCTCCCAGTCGAGCGGTCAGGTCCGCGAGGGTCAGGGGCTCGTCTGATACCGACCAGTCGGCGATGGCGAGACCGTCAACCAGAGCGAAATGACGCAGATTTCCTGTGACCACGGCCCATCCCCGTGCCAGAGCCTGACCCGCGATCAGGGTATCCAGATCGCCGATCGGTCTGCCCAGATTCCGCAGTTCGGCGCGCAGACGGCCGGTCGCAAAGGCGTCGTCCGGGGTCAGGTCAACCAGGGTCAGAGGCATGACGACCTGGTCGATCTTGGCCAACTCGCGTTCCGGCTGGCGGCCGGAAAGAGCTCCGCTGACCAGTTCGTGGATGACCACGGGCGATACGACAATGGGGTGCCCGGATTCGCGCGCCCGTTCATAGGCCTGCATGATCCGGGGCGTTCGCGCCCTCATCAGATCGACGAGGACACTGGTGTCCAGGCTCAGCGTCACCATGTCCTGATCGGCGTGATCGTCTGCGGCGGCGGTTCCGGAAACGGCTCGTCGCTCAACGCATCCAGGCGCGCCCAGAAATCATCCCATTCCGCACGCGTTCGGGGTGTTGTGTTGACCGGGACAGGTTCGAGGATCACCGCGTCGCCGTCCTTGCGGATTCGGACTTCTGATCCCTCGAAGCGAAACGCCTTGGGCAGTCGAACCGCCTGGCTGCCGCCATGGGTGAACAGTTTGGCCTTGGCTGCGGACACGATGTCCTCCGTATCTACGTCTTGTAGATACAATATGAGGCCTGCCTTCGCAACGTCCAGGCTCGCACCAATCCGTCTCGGCGCAGACAGGGTAGACCTCAATAGCCCCGGGCCATCATGACGCAGCTGAATACCGGGAAGACGACGAAGGCCAGGACGACGACAATCACACCCGCCTTCTTCACCTGTTTCAGAACGCCACCGATCTGGTCCTCGTCGAGTTCACCAACGCGGCCGGGGGTGGCGTCGATCATCCAGTCGCCGGTCTCGGGCTCGGCGTCCTGGGCGAAATCGCCGGCACGGACTCGGGCGATCATGTCGCGGGCGGCCCGGATCTGATGGTCAGGGGCGACGACGCGGACGTTTCCGAGGGCGATCAGCAGGTCGGGGTTCATCGTCGCCGTGTCACGATCCGGAAGGCGTGCGGCGATGCCGTGGTTGCGAAGAATGGCGACGGCCAGTTCACCTTCGGGAAGTGTGGAAAAGCGGGCGACTTCCAGCTCGGTCATCGCCCTCCCTGTCCCCACTACAGGTCCAGCAGGAACCTTTGCGGGTCTTCCAGGTGTTCCTTGACGCGGACCAGGAAGGTCACGGCTTCCTTGCCGTCGACGATGCGGTGGTCGTAGCTGAGGGCCAGGTACATCATCGGGCGAATCTTGACCTCGCCATTGATGGCCATCGGACGCTGGACGATGTTGTGCATCCCCAGGATGCCCGACTGGGGGGCATTCAGGATCGGCGTCGACATCAGCGAGCCATAGGTGCCGCCATTGGTGATGGTGAAGGTGCCACCCTGCATCTGGTCCATGGTCAGGGCACCGTCGCGGGCGGCCTTGCCCAGGTCGGCGATGCCCTTTTCGATGCCGGCGAGGCTCAGGGTATCGGCATCACGCAGGACCGGAACGACCAGGCCCTTGTCGGTGCCGACGGCCACGCCGATGTCGTAGTGGTTCTTGTAGATGATGTCGGTGCCGTCGATCTCGGCGTTGACGGCCGGAATCTCGTGCAGGGCGTTGACCACGGCCTTGGTGAAGAAGCTCATGAAGCCGAGCTTGACGCCGTGGCGCTTTTCGAAGGCGTCCTTGTAGGCGGTGCGCAGGGCCATGACCTGGGTCATGTCCACCTCGTTGAAGGTGGTCAGCTGGGCCGCAGTGTTCTGGGATTCCTTGAGGCGGCGCGCGATGGTCTGGCGCAGGCGCGTCATCTTGACCCGTTCCTCGCGCGGACCGACAGCGCGCGGCGCAGCAGCAGCTGCGGCGGCAGGCGTGGGCGCAACGGCGGGAACCGGTGCCGGAGCCGGGGCCGCAGCGGCGGCCAGGGCATCACCCTTGGTGATATTGCCCTTGGGACCGGTGGCGGCGATGGCCTTGGGATCCAGGTTGCTCTCGGTGACAATCCGCTGGACCGACGGCGACAAGGCACCGGAAGCCTGTGAAGCTGCGGAGGCAGCGGCAGCGGCAGCGGCGACAGCAGGGGCGGCAGCCGGTGCCGCAGCGACACCCGCACCGGCCGCGATGGAGCCGATCGTCTGGCCGGGCGTGACCGAGGTGCCCTCGTCAGCGGCAACCGTCAGAATCCCGTCGGCCGGGGCGGAGACCTCGACGGCCACCTTGTCGGTCTCGATCTCGACCAGGACCTCGTCCTTCCTGACCGCATCACCGGTCTTCTTCAGCCACTTGCCCATGGTGCCCTCGGCGACGCTCTCACCCATGGTCGGCACCGGGATGGCGATCGAACCGCCCGTCGCGGCGGGCGAGGCAGCCGGCACGACGGCGGCCACAGGCGCAGGCGCAGCGGCGGTCGCAGGCTCCGGGGCTGAAGCCGGTTTCGCAGCTGCCGCCCCTTCGGTGACGACACCCAGGACGGTGCCCGGAACGACGGTGTCACCGTCGGCGGCCTTGATCTCGGACAGGACGCCGTCCGAGGGAGCGACAACTTCGAGGGACACCTTGTCGGTTTCCAGCTCGACCAGGACCTCGTCCTTCCTGACCGCATCACCGACCTTTTTGGTCCATTTGGCGATGGTCGCTTCGGAGACGGATTCGCCAAGCGTCGGGGTCAGGATATCGGCCATGGGGGTCAGGCTTTCGTGTGGTCGGTTTCGGTCGGTAACGAACGGATTTCGGTCAGGTCAGTGTAGGCGGTGAGCCGGAAACGGCGAAGCCGTTATCCGGCTTGTCCATCAGGCGAAGGCTTCGTCTGTGAAGGCGGCGAGTTCCTTGAGGTGGCGGCTCATCTGGCCGGCGGCGGTCGAGGCCGAGGCCGGGCGACCGACGTAGCGGGCGCGCTTGGCCTTGGTCTTCAGCTTGTCCAGCGTCAGCTCCAGCCAGGGATCGACGAAGGTCCAGCCGCCCATGTTCTTGGGCTCTTCCTGACACCAGACCAGTTCGGCATTGGGGAAGCGGGCCAGTTCGGTCATCAGCGACTTCATCGGCCAGGGATAGAACTGCTCCAGGCGCAGGATATAGACGTCGTCGACCGCCTGACCCTCTGTGGCCTTCCTGTCGCGGGCATCGAGAAGATCATAATAGACCTTGCCCGAGCACAGGACGACGCGGCGGATATCCTTGTCGGACTTGATCTTGATGCCGACGATGTCGGGCCGGGTCTGGGCGTCGTCGTGCAGGACACGGTGGAAAGATGACCCCTCTGCCATGTCCTTGATCGAGGACACCGCCTTCTTGTGACGCAGAAGACTCTTGGGCGTCATGAGGATCAGGGGCTTCCTGAACGGCCGGTGCATCTGGCGACGCAGAATGTGGAAATAGTTGGCCGGGGTGGTGCAGTTTGCGACCTGCATATTGTCCTCGGCGCATTGCTGCAGGAACCGCTCCAGACGGGCCGAGGAGTGTTCCGGGCCCTGGCCCTCATAGCCATGGGGCAGCAGCATGGTCAGGCCGCTCATCCGCAGCCATTTGCGTTCTCCAGAACTGATGAACTGGTCGATGACGACCTGGGCCCCGTTCACGAAATCGCCGAACTGGCCTTCCCACATCACCAGCGTATTGGGGTCGCTCAGCGAATAGCCATATTCGAAGCCCAGCACCGCCTCTTCCGACAGGGCCGAGTCGATGACCTCGAAATGGGACTGGCCTTCGCGCAGATTGTTGAGCGGCACGTAACGCTCTTCGGTGGTCTGGTCGATGATGCCCGAATGGCGCTGGCTGAAAGTCCCGCGCACCGAATCCTGTCCTGACAGGCGGACCGGGAAACCCTCGTCCAGCAGAGCAGCAAAGGCCAGGCTCTCGGCGGTGGCCCAGTCGATATTGCCCGTATCCACGGCCTCGCGGCGAGCCTCGATGACGCGTTTCAGCGTCTTGTGCATATCGATGCTGTTGGGGATGGTCGTCAGGCGGTGGGCATAGTCGCGCAGCTTTTCGGCAGGCACGGCGGTCTTGCCGCGACGCTCGTCGTCCTCGGCCAGGCCGATGCCATGCCATTGGCCGTCCAGCCAGTCGGCCTTTTCGGCCTTGAACGTCTTACCGGCTTCATACTGTTCGTCCAGCCAGGTCTCGAAACGGGCGACCTCTGCATCCACGGCGGACTGATCCAGCACCCCTTCGGCCACCAGGCGTCGGGCATAGATCTCGCGCGTCGAGGGCAGGGCGCGGATCTTGGAATACATGATCGGCTGGGTGAAGGTGGGGTCGTCGCCTTCATTGTGGCCGAAGCGGCGGTAGCAGAACATGTCCACCACCACGTCCTTCTTGAACTTCTGGCGGAACTCGGTGGCCACCTTGGCGGCGAACACCACCGCCTCGGGGTCGTCTCCGTTGACGTGCAGGATCGGCGCCTGGACCATCAGGGCGACGTCCGAGCAATAGGGGGTCGAGCGGCTGTTGCGCGGGCTGGTCGTGAAGCCGATCTGGTTGTTGATGACGAAATGCATCGTCCCGCCGGTACGGTAACCCTTCAGCCCCATCAGGGCGAAGCATTCGGCGACCACGCCCTGTCCGGCGAAGGCCGCGTCGCCGTGGATCAGCAGAGGCATGACCTTGGACCGGTCGAGCGCCCACTGGCTTTCGGGAACGCCCGCATTGGCCTCACGGATGTCAAACGCCTGTTTGGCGCGCGCCTTGCCCAGGACCACCGGGTTGACGATCTCCAGGTGCGAGGGGTTGGCGGTCAGCGACAGGTGGACGTGGTTGCCATCGAACTGGCGATCCGAGCTGGCCCCCATGTGATATTTGACGTCGCCCGATCCCTCGATGTCGCTGGGCACGGTCGATCCGCCCTGGAACTCGTGGAAGATGGCCTTGTAGGGCTTGCCCATGACGGCCGCGAGCGTGTTCAGGCGACCCCGGTGGGCCATGCCGATGACGATCTCGTCGACGCCCAGGGCCCCGCCGCGCTTGATCATCTGCTCCAGCGCCGGAACCATGGCCTCGCCGCCATCCAGGCCGAACCGCTTGGTGCCGGGGAAGCGTTTGTGCAGGAAGCGTTCGAAGCCCTCGGCCTCGATCAGCTTGTTCAGGATGGCCAGCTTGCCTTCCCGGGTGAAGGTCGTCCGGTCGAACTTGTCAGCTCCCTCGAACCGCTGTTGGAGCCAGGCCTTTTCCTCCGGCTCGGCGATATGCATGAACTGGATGCCGATCGGACCGCAGTAGGTCTTCTCCAGAATGGCCATGAGTTCGCGAACCGTCGCGTACTGCAGGCCCAGAACCCCGTCGAGATAGATGGGACGGTCCAGGTCGTTGGGGCCGAACCCGTGGAATTCCGGCGTCAGCTCGGCATTGGCGATCGGCTGTTCCAGGCCCAGGGGGTCCAGCTTGGCATGCAGATGGCCCCGCACCCGATAGGTGCGGATCAGCATCAGGGCCCGGATCGAATCGTGGGCGGCGGCGCGAACCTCCTCGGCGGATGCACCGACAGGAGTCGCCTGAGCGGCCGGGACGGGCGCTGCGGCCTTCGCAGGGGCAGGCTTTTTCGGATCGGGTTTGGGCGCAGGCCAGACTCCGTCGAACACGCCGGTCTCGTCCGTGGGTTCGGTGATCGCGCCGCGACCCCAGGATCCAGCCGCCGCCGAACTGGCCACCGAGGCGGCGCTATCCTTGAGCTGGTCGAAAAAGCTGCGCCATTCGGCCGAAACCGAGCCGGGATCGACCGCCCATTTCTCGTGCAGGCCCTCGATGAAGGCGGCGTTGGCTCCATACAGGAAGCTGGTCTCGGCAAAGACCTGGTTCAGCCGACCGGCATCGTCCGCCATTTTTTCACGTCGTCCCTAGAGGCTTCACGGTCACATCCGCGTGAAGCCAGCGCGGTCCATATAGGCGCTGTTTCCTTATGGGTCATGACCGAACCGGGGCGAAAGGGCGGAAAAATGCTCTTGCTCCACGCAAAAATTGCAACGGGACGTGTCGCAGGGCCTGATCGATGCCGCGCACAGGCATGATCAATGCTTCGATTTCGCTGTTCGCCAAAGAAATCGCGACAGGCCGGGTCCGGAGTGGTCTCGCCCGGACTGGGGCGCGCCGCATGTCAGCCCTGTCCGGGTCGTGTCACGCAGGTCGCCATGCCCTCGTTCCTGACCACGTTCGCCGAGGCCTGGATGCGGGCGGCCCGTCTGCGGACATAGGGGCCGGGCCGGGCGGCGTCGTAGCGGCGGGGGCTCGGCAGGATGGCGGCCAGCCGGGCCGCCTCGCGCGGGGTCAGGTCGCGGGCCGACTTGCCGAACCAGTGACGGGCGGCGGCCTCGGCCCCATAGACTCCGGGGGCCCATTCGGCGACGTTGAGATAGACCTCCATCACCCGCCGCTTGCTCCAGACGGTCTCGATCAGGACGGTGTAGCCGGCCTCAAGCCCCTTGCGGATCCAGTCGCGGCTGGGCCACAGAAAGACGTTCTTGGCGGTCTGCTGGCTGATGGTCGAGCCGCCGCGCACCCTGCCGCCTTCCTGGTTGCGTTGCAGGGCCTTCTGGATGGCCTCCATGTCGAAGCCTGAGTGGGAACAGAAGCGGGCGTCCTCGGCGGCGATGGCCGCATAGACGAGGTTGGGCGAGATGTCGTTCAACCCACGCCAGCGATAGTCCAGCCCGCGCCCGCCGATCACCTGTTGCGCCATCAGGATGGTCATCGGTGGCGGGATCAGGGCGTGGACCAGAACCCCGCCGATCGGCAGGAAGCACAGGGCCAGAAAGGCCGTCAGAAGGGGCCGGCTGCGCCGACCGAGCTTTGGAACACCGAACATGGCCCCATGATCGCGATCCCGGCCGGGCTGGCAAGGGCGTATGGCAACGCTTGCGGGTCACACGGTCAGTCGGGCGGTCTCAGCGAGGGGCGTTGACATCCCAGAGGAAGACGACGGCCAGCCCCACGCCGAGCACGACCAGAAGGATGACCACGACGAGGCAGCCCCACGCCATGGGCCCGCCGGGCAGGCTGTCTCCCTGTCTGTTCATGCCATCCCCGGTCCCGGCGCGTCGAAATCCATATTGAGGATGGGGTGATTCCGGCAAGGGGCCCAATCAGGCCTCGACAATCAGGCCAGGGCAACGCCTGCGTTTCCATCCTCGTCGGCCCAGGCGACGCGGCGGCCGTCGGGGCTGAGGGCCAGGGCGGCGATGGGTGCGCCCCGGTCGGCCTTGACAAAATTGAGGCCCTGGCCTGCGGGGTCGGCCCACCAGACCCGGCCGTCAGACAGACCCGCAGCCAGAACGCCGTGCCGGGCCCGGGCGGCGACCAGGGTGACCAGGCTGCCCTCGTCATAGCCGATCTCGGTCGCGTCGCGGCCCATGGGCCCGTTGGTCCCGATGAAGGGCCAGAGCACCGCGCCCTGGGCACCGGACGTCGCCATCAGCCGGCCCTCGGACAGGAAGGCCAACGAGCGGACCTTGGACGGATAGCCACCCATCCTCATGTCCTTTGAGTCCTTCAGCCTCCAGCCGTGCAACTGGGCATCCTGCATCATGGTGACGACAAAGGCCCCGTCCGGAGAGACGGCGACCCCGGTGTGGGAGCCCGCCCATTTCAGCATCGTCGGCTTCTGCTGGGCGATCCGGGCGTACCACAGGGCCACACCGCCATAGGTCGAGGCGGCGATGCGGCGGCCCTTGGGATCGAAGGCCACGCCCGAGACGGTGCGTTCATGCTCGAAGTCCCGGCGAAAGGCGGGGTCGGTCGCGTCGATCACCGACAGGGTCCGGCCCGAGGAGAAGGCGATCAGCTTGCTGTCGGACGAGGCGTCCACGGCGTCGATCCACTGGCGTTTCGCCGAGGTCGCCAGAACCCCCGCCTCGGCCTTGCGGCTCCAGATCACTCGGCCGTCATCGCCGCCCGTGACGACCCCCTCTCCGGACGGATGGAGTGCCGCGCAAAGAATGGCCCCGTCGTGGACCTGATTGAAGGCTCCGTCCTCGAACCGCACCGAACCGTCGCCCAGGGTGAAGACGGCCCCGTCCCGGTCGAACAGGGCGGCGGTGATCTGGGCATCGTAGGAGGTCTGCATGGTGCCCCTTTAGAGGGCCGGAGCGGCGAGGCAAAGGCCGCTATGGTGCCTGCGCCCGGGCCTCGGGTGGCAGAGGGGCCTGCCCCGTGCGGTCGGGCGCGACGGCAGCGGACATGGCGGAAAAAATGCGTACATCGTGCGCTTCGTGCGGATTCGGGCGGGCGACATGAAGCGCGGCTGCGGGGGCCGGCCGGCGGTCATATGTCTTCGGGGCGGGAACATCAGCGGGTTCGTGTTCGCGCGCCGCCGCGCGCGCGGTGAGGCGGATCAGGCGGTCGTACAGCCGCATCCAGCGCAGGGCCTCCGTGGAGCAGCCCTTGCGAACGGCCCGGACCATCCGGCGCCAGGCAAGATCGGCGATTTCGGCATAGGACAGGTCAGGCCCTTCATCGTCATCGAGGCCGAGCTCATCCTCTGGCCTGCGCCAGCCTTCGCGCCGGATGCGCGCGCGCACGGCGGACAGGCCGAGGTCATGGCGATCGCAGACCTCGCCGACGGTGAAGCCGGACTCAAAGTCGGCGCGCGCCCGGGCCCAGGTCTCCGGCGAGCGAATGCGATAGCCGTGGGTCTCGCCCAACGCCGGTCCTCCGCGAAAGAGCGGCAGGATAGGCGAGTGTTACGTCAATATCGGACGTATCAGTTCGTGTCCGGCACTTTAGCGGTGAATCCTGCAACATTGAGCCGTTGTACCGCCTTCTTGTCGAAGGAGATGAAAAGTTCAGAGCCCATCCCCCGCCCTTCATGGGCAATAACGCCGTCGGCGAAATCTCCGCCCGCGTCAGCGATGGCCAGGCCCGCCTCGACGGCAAGCCGGTCGGCGACGACAGTCGAGGCCTGCATCAGAGCCCGGATCTCGGCGGCGACCTGGTCTGGTGCCAATCGGCGCCCCTGACGCAGGACCTCCTTCTTGAGGGTGACCTGGCCTTTGGTGGTGACGGTCAGAACGATCATAGGAGCTTCGGTCCAAAAGGTAAGGCAAAAAAGCCTTACCTTAAAGCCGAGCCGCTGTGCCGACCCAGGCGCTCGTCGCTCTCCGAAATCGGCCCCGCACAATGACTTCACCGGGCGCTGAGATGGCAATGATCCGATGGGATCGGGTCAGGCCGCGCAGGCCTCGAATCCGGCCTTGAGCGCGGCCTCGTCGAGGTCGCGACCGATGAAGACGGCGCGGGACCAGCGGCGTTCGTCGGCCTTCCATTCGCGCTGAAGGTCGCCCTCCAGGATCATGTGGACGGCCTGGAAGACCATGCGGCGGTCCTCGCCCTTGACGTCGATGATGCCCTTGGCGCGCAGGATGTTCTGGCCCTGCTCGCCCAGCAGCCGGTCCAGCCAGTTTGTGAATTTCACGCCGTCCAGCGGCCGGTCCAGCGACAGGGAGATGCCCCGGATGTCGTCGTTGTGGGCGTGTCCGCGGGCACCATGGGCGTGGCCATCGTGGGCATGGTCGTGCTCGTGATGGTCGTGCCCGGCGTGGTCGTGGTGGTCATGACCACAGTGCTCGTCGTGGACATGGCCGTCTTCGCCATGGGCGGGGTTGGCGAACTCGGGGTTGATGTCGAGGATGCGTTCAAGATCGAAACCGCCCAGACCCAGGACCTGATCCAGCGGCACATTGGCCCGTTCGGCGCGGGTGATGGGGGCCAGGGGATTGAGCTTGCGCAGGCGCTGTTCGACGGCGACCAGTTCGGCCTCGGTGGCGAGGTCGGTCTTGTTGAGGATGATGCGGTCGGCGAAGGCGACCTGTTCGCGGGCCTCCCTGGAGTCGTCCAGGCGCGCCATCACATGCTTTGCATCGACCAGGGCGGTGACGCTGTCGAGTTGGGTTTTCGCCTTCACGTCCTCGTCGACGAAGAAGGTCTGGGCGACGGGGCCGGGGTCGGCCAGGCCTGTGGTTTCGACGATGATGGCGTCGAAGGCCGGCTTTCCGGGCCGCTGGCGCTTCATCAGCCCGGCGACGACGCGGATCAGGTCGCCGCGCACCGTGCAGCAGACACAGCCGTTGTTCATCTCGAACACATCCTCGTCGGCGCCGACCACGAGGTCGTTGTCGATGCCGATCTCGCCGAACTCGTTGACGATGACGGCGTACCGCTTGCCGTGATCCTCGGTCAGGATGCGGTTCAGCAAGGTGGTCTTGCCCGCGCCGAGATAGCCGGTGAGGACGGTGACGGGGATTTTCTGGTCGGTCATGGGCGCTAGATGGCGGTTCGGGGAACGGATGGGAAGGGGTTGAACATCCTTCTCCGCGTTCCGGAGCGATGGGGCTGCGGGTGGCGGATATGCGAGCCGACCTCAGCCGCGGCAGCTCTTCAGCGCCATGACGGAGGGGGGGTCAGGCCAGACACGGTGTGCGCTTCAAGACCCCTCCACCGCTTCGCGGTCCTCCTCCCCATCGCCGAGCGGCGACGGGGAGGAGACGGGGTGTGTTCAGCACTCCGGACAGTCGGGCAGGCGTTCATGTTCCAGTTGCAGGGTCGTGTGGTCGATGGCGAAACGGGTTCGGGCCAGGCCTTGCGCCTCGGCGAGCAGGGTGTCGGTGTCGGGGCGGTCGTGGACGAGGTGGGCGGTCAGGGCGGTCCGGGTGGTGGACAGGCCCCAGACGTGCAGGTCGTGGACGGCGCTGACACCCGGCAGGGCCAGGAAGGCGGCCCGGACGGCACCCACATCGATATCGGCCGGGGCGGCGTCCAGCGCCAGGGTGACCGAGTCTTTCAACAGCCCCCAGGTTCCGGCCAGGATCACCAGGACGATGGCGATGGAGACGAGCGGATCGAGGATCGACCATCCCGTCAGCATGATCACCGCGCCGGAAATCACTACCCCGATCGAGACGGCGGCGTCCGACATCATGTGCAGATAGGCCCCGCGCGCATTCAGGTCCGAATGGTGGTCGCGCATGAACAGCAGGGCCGTGCCCAGGTTGATGACGAAGCCGATCCCGGCCACGATCATCACGACGCCCGACTGGACCGGAGGCGGGTCGGCCAGCCGCTGGACCGCCTCTAAGGCAATGGCCCCGCAGGCAAAGATCAGCAGCAGGGCATTGGCCAGGGCCGCCAGCACCGTCGCCTTGCCAAAGCCGTAGGTCAGCTGTTTGCCCGCCGCGCGCCGCGCGAGCACGGCGGCCCCTCCGGCCATGGCCAGACCCAGGACATCGGACAGATTGTGGCCCGCATCAGCCATCAGGGCGGTGGAATGGCTGAAGATGCCTGCACCGAACTCGATGGCGACGAAGGCGAGGTTGACGGTCAGGCCGACGAGGTAGCGCCAGTCGCCCGTGTCGACGGGACCGTGCGCGTGACCATGATGGCCATGACTGCCGTGGGCATGGCCATGGTCGTGATCGTGCCCGACGTGGTCGTGGCCGTGGTCGTCGTGGTCATGGGGGGAGGCCATGACCTTCCCTTAGTGCTGATGCAGCAGAACGAGAAGACCCAGGGCCAGCAGGGCAAGTCCCAGAACCGCCCCCTCATAGCGCGACCAGCGCTCCAGTCGCAGGATCGAGGCCCCGGCACGGGCCAGTGTCGTGAATACTCCCATCCCCAGCACCGTGCCGATCGCGAAGGTGAGGGTCAGCAGGGCCAGGGCCGCGACCCCTTCCTGGGCCGAGGACATATAGATGGGCAGCAGTACCTCGCCCGGCGAGATGGCCAGCATGGCGACCAGGCCCCAGAAGGCGGCGGCGTGGGACACCGTCGGCTCGGCCAGGTCCAGCGTCGGGCCGCTGGCGGTCGCCGGCGCAGGGCGACGGACCAGGGCCCTGATCAGATAGAAGCTGCCGAAACCGAACAGCAGCAGGGCCGACAGATTGGGCAACAGCCCGGCGATCCATTGATCCAGCGCCAGGCCCGCCGCCACGATCAGCCCGCCGACGACGGCCGTGGTGGCGATATGGGCCAGGCCCGCCGTTGCGACCGCGGAAAGGGTCTTGCCCATCGACCACCGCTGCGCCCGTCCGACCAGGACGAATGGCAGCCAGTGGGTCGGAAGCGCCGCGTGCAGAAACGCCGCGACAAAGCCGCCGCCCAGCAGCGACAGCAGCACATCATGTTCGAGAACGGGAACCGACATCGCCGTCGTGTAGCGTGTTACTTTATAACGGTCGAGGGTTTTCTGCCGGATGATTCTCTTGAGGGAGGGGCCATCTTGGCGACAGGCCCCTGGCGTTTGGCGGGGGCCTTCGCTGCGAGCATTTATGGGACCGGTCGGTCCACATACAGTGACTTCCGATCCAGAGGCAGGCCGCTGGGGCCCGGTCGGCGTTTCTGGCCGACGGTCTGGTAAACCAGGGCGGCACCGCGCTCGAACGCCTTGGCGCACAGGGCAAAGAAGATCAGCCACAGCTGCGCGCGTTCCGGCCCGACCTGGGCTACGGCCTCGGGCAGGCGATCATAAAGGCGTCTGGACCATTCGCGGGTGGTCAGCTGGAAATGCTCCCGCATGTCCTCGACGTCGAGCACCTCGAAACCCAGGCGGCCCATATTGGTTACCGTCATGCCGATGGTGTCCAGTTCGCCGCCCGGGAAGATGAAGCGGGCGATGGTCTTGGTCGACTGGGTGGTGGGGGCGATCTGGTTGTGGTCGGCCGTGCCGCGCCGCACCGAGGCCTGGTGGAAATACAGACCTCCCGATTTCAGCAGCCGCTTCATCTCCAGGAAGTGGCGGTCGTGGTTTGCAAAGCCGACGTGCTCGAACATCTCGACCTGGGAGATGGCGTCGAAATGCCCGTCCATCCTGAGGTCGCGGTAGTCCTTGAGTTCAAGCGTGATGCGATCCGACAGGCCCTCTCGCTCGATCTTCTCGCGCGCGAATTTGAGCTGCTCCTCGGACAGGGTCACGCCATGGACCGTGACGCCGTAGTGTTTGGCCGCCCAGCAGGACAGTCCGCCCCAGCCACAGCCGACGTCGAGCAGTTTCTGGCCCGGTTTCAGGCGCAGCTTGCGGCAGATGCGGTCCAGCTTTTCGGTCTGGGCGTCCTCGAGGGCGGCGTCCGGCGAGGTGTAGTAGGCGCTGGAATAAACCATCTCGGGGTCGAGGAAGAGGGCGTAGAAGTCGTTTCCGACGTCATAGTGGAAGGAGATGAAATCCTTGTCCTTGCGGCTCTTGTAGCCGGCACCGATGCCGACCTCGCCCCGCGCGTCATAGGCTGCGGTGTCGTCATAGGCCCTGGCAACCTTGTCGGAGCCGAAGAGGAAGGGCAGGGCCTGTTTGGCGAGATAGATCTTGTCTACGCGTTTGGGCAGGTGGATGGCCTTGCCGTGATCCCAGCGGTCGGCGGCTTCCAGCGGGCTGCCCCCGACAACGCCGAGGTCGCCGGCCGCGCACAACTCGAACAGCGTCATGATACCGGGCTTCAGCAGCAGGCGACGAACGACGCCGGGGCCCGAAATCGTGATCTGGATGTCGTCGCGTGCGTTCGGGCCGAGCGGAAGGACTTCGCCGTTCCACAGACGGATGCTCAGGTCTGCCTGCAAATGTTCCGCCACATGGGCGATGATCTGCCGCGCGGCGAGGATTCTCTTGTCGGTCTCGGGGGTCATGTCACCGTCTCTATGGCCTGAACGCTCTTTGCACGGTCGCACGCGAGGGGGCTAGAGAGCGTCGTGATTTCAGCCCTACCTTCCCATTCCACGGGAAGCAGAGGCCGGTTTTGCGTTGACTCGGATGGGGCCATCCGTATATGTCGCCGCTCTTCGCCCGCGGGGTCTCCCGGCGGGCTATCTTTTTTGCGTTTGCGCTGAGGCTTAATATGTACGCGGTGATCAAGACCGGCGGCAAGCAGTACCGGGTCCAACCGGGCGACACGATCGTCGTGGAAAAGCTGGACGGCGATGCCGGTTCCGAGCTGAAGTTCGACAGCGTGCTGATGCTGGGCGGCGACAACGGCGTGACCGTGGGTGCCCCCCTGATCGACGGTGCCTTCGTCGGTGCCACCCTGATCGAGACCCGCAAGGGCGAGAAGATCAAGATTTTCAAGAAGACCCGCCGTCAGGGCTACCGCCGTACCAACGGCCACCGCCAGATGGAATCGGTCCTGCGCATCACCGGCATCGACGGTGCCGGCGAAGTTGCCAAGTGGGACGGTGAAGTCAGCCTGATCACCAAGGCCGAGATCAACCTGCGTGCCCGTGGCCTCGCTCCCCGTACACAGGGCTCGGACCTGGGTTCGATCGAGACCGTCGTCGCCGATCACGACGGTGCCCATGTCGATGCCGTGATCGTCGAAAGCTCCGCACCCGCCGCGACCGCAGAAGCCTGAAGATAGTCCGCGCTCAAGCAGCGCAAAGCGCGTCAGCGCAACGAAGATAGAGAGACTGGAGCTAACCCATGGCCCACAAGAAATCCGGTGGTTCGTCGCGTAACGGTCGCGATTCAGAATCCAAGCGCCTTGGCGTGAAGAAGTACGGCAGCGAGCAGGTCCTGGCCGGCAACATCATCGTGCGCCAGCGCGGCACGACCTTCCACCCCGGCACCAATGTCGGCATCGGTCGCGACCACACCCTGTTCGCCCTCGAGCATGGCGCGGTGAAATTCACCAAGAAACGCAATGGCCGCTGTTACGTGTCCATCCTTCCCGCGAACGACGACGCCCAACAGGTACTCGCCGCCGCCGAGTAACACGACCGACACAGCCCGGTCGCGTTGCTCCTTCAGAGAAGCAGCCGATCCGGACCAGGGAAATATTCCGCGGGGAGTCTGGATCACCAGGCTCCCCGTTTGCGTTCCCCGCCTTGAAGTCCGCCCAAGCCCTCAAAGGAGGCGGACCGCGAATGAGGCGACGACCATGTGCATCATCGAAACCTCCCCGGTCATCGAGACCCGGCGACTGATCCTGCGCGCGCCCGCAGCCCAGGACGTGCCCCGTATCGCGGCCATGGCCAACGATGCGGACATCGCGCGGATGACCTGCCGGATGCCGCACCCGTTCGGAACCGGCGACGCCGAGGATTTCGTCGTGTCCGTGGCAGGGCAGGATCCGGCCCGGGCCTCCACCTTCCTGATCGAGCACGAGGACCTGGGGCCTGTCGGGGTCATCGGCCTGTTCGAGGACGGCGATCTGGCACCCGAGACCGGCTACTGGATCGGTCGCGACTACTGGGGCCGAGGGTTCGCCACCGAGGCCCTGGAGGGGGCCCTGGTCTGGGCGTCGCGCAAGTGGAAGCGCCGGGCATTGATGGCAGGACATTTCTCCGACAATCCGGCCTCGGGGCGGGTGCTGGAAAAGGCCGGCTTTCTCTACACGGGCGAAACCCGTCGGCCCTTCAGTCGGGCCCGCTGCACGACGGCGGACAAGAGGATGATGGTCTGGCTGGCCTGACGGGTCGTTGAGGTCGGGCGAACGGTGCGGCCGGACTGGTCAGGCGACCAGCCCGGCCGCCCATCCGGCAAAGGCCAGCCAGGCCGGTGTCGCCCAGACGATCGGGGTCGCGATCATGACCACAGCGACGACCAGCCCCCCGATGATGGTCGCGGGATGAACGCGCCTGAGCGTGTACAGGTCCCACAGGGCCAGGGCCGCGATGAAGGCCAGCGGCAGCAGCATCTTCACAGGCTGATCGAGCGGCAGCGCCATCCGGCCCAGCGAGGGCTGGAGCATGTCGAACATGGCAATCATCATCAGCCGCTTGTGCGTCGCGGGCGTGCGCCGGAACGCCAGGGCGGCGATGATGAGCCCGCCGAAGACAGGGATGTCGAGCATCGGGACCGCGAGCCATGACAGAGGCGGAATTCCCGGAGGTGCCGTGAGCGGACGCTGAACACCGTACAGGGCGGCAAGCGTTGCCAGCGGGATCATCAAGGCGATCAGACCCAGGCCTGCGAGACCCAGACGCCGATGGACCGCGACCTTGCCGCTGGCCACCAGACCGGCCTGGACCGCGAAAAGGATGATCCAGAGGGAAAATACCAGCCCGTGCAGATGCACCAGCAGGGTCAGAGGCTCGTAGGGATGGGCGGCCGGTAAGGTGCCGCGCAGATAGTAGCTGGGTGCAAAACCGACGATCGTACTGATGAGAACCAGCACGGCCATGACCGTGAAGAACACACGGTCACGCGGCGCGCGCGGTGTGGCCGGCGTCTGCGGCAACGTCGTGGTGGTCATTGCAAATCCCCCGAATGCGAGTTCAGGGAATCATGACGGAACGCCGTTGTCCAGACCACGGCCGGTCGAAACGCCCGATTTCAGCCGCCCGAGAGCCCGGGCCCAAAGGCCAGGGCCGCGGCGACCAGTCCCCCGACAACGGCGGCCACGGCCCCCGCGACGAAGGCAAAGGCTGTGCGGGTCCGTCGGCGGCGCATGCCGCCGGTCCTGACCGACCGGATATAGACCTTGGGTGTGCGGTCGAAGGCTTCCGAACCGCTGATATTGTGCTGGGACATGGACGCGCTCCCCACTGAACCGAAATTTCAGTCAGGGACGCCTGGAAAGGCCAAACAAAGGCGAACGGCGCTCGACCGTTCACCTTTCCGTGGACGGATCAGCCGCAGAAGATTCTTTGACCGCTGTAGGCGGTGTAGTAGCCGGTCGCCGGATCGTAGGAACGGTATTCCGCACAGCACCAGTTGATCCGCTGAGGATCGCGACCGTACTGGGCATGGCTGCTGTGATCGTGGCCGTGATAGGCCCCGCCCCAGGATCCCCCCTGGCCATGGCCGCCGGAATAGCGGCTGCCGGAATAGACGACGTCGGGGCGACCGTACTGGCCCGCATAGACGGAGGGTCCGCCATAGCTGTGTGATGAATAGGATCGCCGATGGGTGGCGGGCCGCCAGGGCCTCCGGTCGCGCCAGGCGGCGTTGCAGTCGGTCCGGTTGGCGTCCCAGTAGGCGTCGCAGCGGAAATCACCGGGCACGTCCTGCTGGCCGTTGTAGCTGTTGTACCGGCGACGGCTCCGGTCCTGATGCCCATTGCCGCAGTCGGATCCGCACGACGGCGCATAGGCCGGGGGATAGGCCTGGCCGACATACCCCCCCTGTCCGGCAAATCCCTGGCCCGAATAGGCCGGGGCCGCGTACGAACCGGCGTGGTCCCGGGCCTGCGTCGGCGTTCCGAGCCCGGCGACACCCAGACAGGCGGCGGCAGCGGCGGCGAGAGCGATGGGCTTCATGGTCAACGCCTTGCAACAGTCGGAGCCTTGGCGGCCCCGTTAACCACAGAACCGCGTTACAAGGTCACGGTCAAGACGCGACCGCCCCGGGTCTCTACCCGGCGCATCAGCACGATCCGCTCGCCCCCGGCGCTGACCGGGGCGATCAGGAACCAGCTGCCGTCAGGAAGACCGGCAAAGGTGAACCGTCCCTCGGCACAGGTGGCCGAACGGACAAACGACCGATAGTCGGCGCTGGGGTCGGCAACGGTGCGCGCGCGGACCACGGCTTCGGGCACGGCGGCCTGGCTGGTCGAGCCGTACAGGGTGTTGAACCGGGCGCGGGTATAGGGTGTGTCTGGGGTCAGGGCGACCGAGCCGGTGCAGGCATAGGCGGTACCCTCGCGACGGAACTCGACCCGGCCCTCGATCCCGGCCTGTCCGCCCCGTGCCGACCAGCCGAAGGCTTCGGCGCTGAAGGCCGATGATGGCGGCGGTGGCGGAGGCGGCACATTCATCGCCGTGGGTGCGCACGCGGCCCCGATCACGGCCATGGCAGCAAGCGCCGCGACCGGAAGACACGATCGCAGCTTGGCGAAAGACAAACGTACGGACATAGGACGGTTCCCCTGACACGTCCGGTTCGAAGCGACCGGATCGGCATGATCTGACTTACGCCTAACGTCTCGCCCAAGGTCAAGGTTGCGACGACAGATGACGCGCGCCACAAGACGTGACCTTGTCCCGGTGTGTCGGAGTGTCCCCCATGAGCGTCGTCTTCGCCGACATCCAGGCCGCCCAGGCGCGGATTGCAGGGCAGGTTGATCGCACGCCCGTACGCCATTCGCGCCGCCTGTCGCAACTGACGGGGGCCGAGGTCTGGGTCAAATACGACAACCTGCATTTCACCGGCAGTTTCAAGGAACGCGGGGCGCTGAACAGGCTTCTGTCGCTGACGGAAGAGGAGCGCGTGCGCGGCGTGGTGGCGGCCTCGGCCGGGAACCATGCCCAGGCCCTGGCCTATCACGGTGGTCGGCTGGGGGTGCCGGTGACGATCGTCATGCCGGAGGGGACGCCCTTCACCAAGGTGGACGGGACCCGCAGCCACGGCGCGACCGTGGTCATCAAGGGATCGGACTTCACCGGCTCGACCACCGAGGCCCATCGGCTGCGCGACGAGGAGGGGCTGGTCTTCATCTCGGCCTTTGACGACGAGGGGGTGATTGCGGGCCAGGGCGTCTGCGCGATTGAGTTCCTGGAGGATGCGCCCGATCTCGATGTCCTGGTCATCCCCATCGGTGGCGGCGGGCTGATCGCCGGCTGTGCGGTGGCGGCCAGGGCGATCAAGCCGGACATCCGCATCTTTGGCGTCGAGGCGGCCATGTATCCGTCCTTTGCGGCCCGCCGGAACGGGACCGAGGCGAAATGCGGCGGGGCGACGATCGCGGAAGGCATTGCAGTCAAGGATGTCGGCCAGATCACCTTCGCCCTCGCCAACCCCCTGGTCGAGGATGTGCTGGTCTGTGCGGAAGAAGATTTCGAGAAGGCCGTCGCCATGTATGCCACCCTCGAAAAGACGGTGGCAGAGGGTGCTGGGGCCGGAGGGCTGGCAGCCATGCTGGCCTGGCCGGACAGGTTCAGAGGACTCAAGGTCGGGCTGGTCTTGTGCGGCGGCAATATCGACGCGCGGATGCTGGCCGTGGTGCTGAACCGCGAAATGGTGCGTGAGCGTCGTCTGATCGTCTATCGCATCCTGGGCGACGACCGGCCAGGCATGCTGTCGGCCATGGCGGCGGTGATTGGCGGGCTGGGCGGCAATATCATAGACGTCGTCCACAACCGTCTGGCGCTCGACGTCCCGGCCAAGGGGGCCGAGTTCGACATCATGGTCGAAACACGCGATAGCGCCCACGCTGACGAGATCGGTGCCGCACTAAAGGACAAGGGTTATGCGCTTCGGATGGGGTAGGGCGGCTGCGGTCGCAGCGATTCTGACGCTCGCGGCTTGTGGCAGAACCGACGCCCCGGGCGCGGATCCCGTTAAGAACGCCGAAGCGTCCGCCGCATGGATGGCGAACAACGCCAGGGCACCCGGCATCCAGACCCTGCCGTCCGGTCTGCAATACAAGGTCGTGCAGTCAGGGCCGCCCGGATCGGCGGGGCCGGACGCCAACGATCTGGTGGTCGTGGACTATGAGGGCGCGTTGACGGACGGAACGGTGTTCGATTCCTCGTTCCAGAAGGGCGTGCCCTATGCGACCCACGTCGACGAGGTGGTGAAGGGCTGGACCGAGGCCCTGCAGCGCATGAAGGTCGGCGATGAATGGGTCGTCTATGTGCCGCCTGAACTGGGCTATGGCGAACAGGACAAGGGCGACATCCCGCCGAACTCGGTGATGGTGTTCCGGATCAAGCTGCTGGATCTGGCGCCCGTGGCCGGCGGCACGGTGCGCGGCACGGGTCAGGCGACGGGCTGACTCCTCAAGACTACGCCCATTCCCTGAAGTGTTTCGACAACTTCAGCCCCTGGCGCTGATAATGGCTGCCGCCTTCGCCATAGAGGCGGGTGGGGCGTTCCGTCAGGGGCTCATAGACCAGTCGGGCGACGATCTGGCCGTGTTCCAGGAGGAAGGGGGTGTCGTGGGTGCGGACCTCCAGCACGCCCCTGGAGCCCGCGCCGAGGGCCTCGTCGGTGCCGAATCCGGGGTCGAAGAAGCCGGCATAGTGGACCCGGAACTCGCCAACCGAGGGGTCGATGGGGGTCATCTCGGCGGCCTGCAGCACCGGGATCTCGACCGCATCACTGGAGGCCAGGATGTAGAACTCGCCCGGATCCAGCAAGAGCTCGCCGCGACGCAGCGTCAGCGGCTCCCAGAAATCCCTGGGGTCATGGCCGGCGATATTGTCCAGATCGACGATGCCGGCATGGCGGCGGCCCCGGAACCCCACGATGTCATCCCCCTGCAGATCGACGCCGACGCTGCGGGTCTCCAGCCGGGGTGGCTCGCCGGCCTTGAGGCGCAGCTGATTCAGCCGGGTGCCGGGGCGAACGAGGATGGAAAAGGTCTGGGGCGCGATCTCGAGATAGAGCGGGCCTTCGTATCCCTCGGCGACATCGTCGAAACTGGCTCCCCGGTCGGTCAGCAACCGCACAAAGACATCAATGCGGCCGGTCGAGGATTTCGGATTGGCCCGCGCGATCAGCCCGCGGGGCAGGGACAGCCGTTCCTGAAGCTCGGCGATATAGACGCAGCCCTTTTCCAGCACATAGCCGCCCGAGATGTCGATCGAATGCATCGAGACATCGGCGATCCGGTCGGCGACCAGCCTCTGACCCGGCAGGAAGGAGGCCCGGACCCGCCAGGCACGGTCGGACAGGCGCAGGTCGAGACTGGCGGGCTGGACCTGATCGGCATCGAACGGCGTGGCCGTGGTGATCGCGCCGCCCGCAATCAGGGCCTCGATGGACTGGCAGGGCAGGATGCCGGACTTGGAAAGGTCGATAGGGGTCATTCCCACAGCCATACACGCGGATCGTCAAATGCCAGAGCACGATCGTTTGAGACAGAACCGCATCGTGGCTCCGGCCAAGGCGTGGATCGTGCTCTGGCTCATGTCATAGGCCTGATCATGGCATCGGAGGGGTTGAAGCGCAGGCCCGGCAGGGCGAGTGTCCGGCTCGAGACACGCGATCATGTGACAGGCCCACGAGAATGCACGAGACCCCCGCCTATTCTGCCGAAACCGAAGGCGTCCTGGTCAAGGTCAGGCCCAGCTATCTGGCGGGCCAGTCCGATCCGGAGGCAGGGCGCTGGGTCTGGGCCTATCAGGTCGAGATCGTCAACCTGTCGGGATCGCCGATCCAGCTGATCTCGCGCCACTGGACGATCACCGACGCGCGCGGCCATGTCGAGGAGGTGCGTGGGCCCGGCGTCATCGGCCAGCAGCCGGTGATCGCACCCGGCGACAGATATTCCTATGCCTCCGGCTGCCCCCTGCCGACGCCATCCGGCTCGATGGTCGGGACCTATGCGATGACCGACGGGCAGGGCCGGACCTTCGAGGCCGCGATTCCGGCCTTCTCTCTGGACGTGCCGGGCGGGCCCAGGGTGCTGAACTGATGTCGACCGTCCGGCGTGCTCTGGCAGGTGATCGGGCACCCTGAATGAAGGTGGCTGGGGCTGCGTCAACCCGGATAACCGCAGCCCCGCCCCGTGTCCCGCCGACTGGGGAGCCGGGGCGGGGTGGGCCATAGGAGGTCTTGGAGCCCAGGGCCTGGGGTCAGGGGTCCATGCGCAATGCGACGACGGCTCCCCTGGTGCCCGGGACCCGGTCCCAAGATCTCGGATCAGATATAGCGGCGCAGGCTGCGGGCCAGTTCGGTGGCTCCGTCCTTGGTGCGCTTGATCTGGGGCTGATAGGCGACGCGGCTGTGCTCTCCGCAATAGACGCCCTCGGAGGCCCTGCGACCGCAGAAGCTGAACTCGCGCGAGGACGGATCGCCGATCGGCCATTTGCACATATGGGCCCCGAGCGTCAGGACCGTAGCGGTGCCGGGCAGTTCGGACACTACGGCGATCGGGGTCGGGGCGACCGGAACATTGGGCCGCAAGGCCGCGACCGTCTCGACCCGTCGCGGCGCGGTCGGCTGGACCGGGGGGGTGGTGCGGGTCTTGGCCGGGCGGAAGGCCGTTGCGGCGCGGGCCGGTTGAGAGGGCGTGGCACGGCCCGACAGGCCCAGGCGGTGCACCTTGCCGATCACGGCGTTGCGGGTGACACCACCCCCCAGCTGTTTGGCGATCTGGGAGGCCGACTGGCCCTCAAGCCAGAGCTTCTTCAGCGCGCCAACGCGGTCTTCGGTCCAGCCTGCGGTCATGACACCCTCCGGGGGAGTTGGAATCTACATCTGGCGCCTGCACCAGCCCCGGTGCCTCGCCGCCTACCACTAATCGTAAACAGAACCTTAAGAGACGCAAGATGTGCGAATCAGTCGTCCACAGGGTTCTAGATGTTGAATCAGTGTTCGATGGATCGTCTCCTCACCGTCGCGCAGCGACGGGGAGCCATCGACCGCACCCGCGTGGAGGGGTCGAGGGGCTCTTCAAGCGCATGCGTTCGCTGGAAGTGGCCAGATCGCGTGCGCGTCAAGAATCCCACCGTCTCGTCGGCCAAGGGGCCTGCGATCCTCCTCCCCATGCTGTGCACGGGGAGGAGACGGTTGCGATGTGACCGGCGAGAGGGCATTTGCGGTGAATGACCGATCTCGCCACGACACGCCCATCGGGCCTTCCCACGCCCCGCCGCTATGATGGGGTCAACTGGATCGGGGTTCAGACCCTGTATCTGCGCGAGGTCCGCCGGTTCTGGAAGGTGGGGGCCCAGACGGTCGCGGCACCGGTGGTGACGACGCTGCTCTATATGCTGGTGTTCGTGGTGGCGTTGAAGGGATCGCGGCCGCCGCTGCACGGCACGCCGTTCGCCGAGTTCGTGGCTCCCGGCCTGATCATGATGGCGATCCTGAACAACGCCTTCGCCAATGCCTCGTCCAGCCTGATCCAGGCCAAGATCATGGGCACCTCGACCGACTTCCTGACCCCGCCGCTCAGCCCGCTGGAACTGACCATCGGGTTTTCCCTGGGCGCGGCGACGCGCGGGATCGCGGTCGGTCTGGTGACCGCGATCTGTGTCATTCCGTTTGCAAGGCTTGGCGTCTTCAATGTTCTGGCCATCGTCTACTACGGCCTGATCGCGTCACTGCTGATGGGGATGGTCGGGGTTCTGGCCGGGCTCTGGTCCGAGAAGTTCGATCAGCTGGCGGCGGTCCAGAATTTCCTCGTCATGCCGATGACCTTCCTGTCGGGTACCTTCTATCTGGTCGAGAACCTGCCCCAGCCCTTTGCCGCCATCAGCCACTGGAACCCGATCTTTTATCTGATCGATGGCTTCCGCTACGGCTTCATCGGCCACGCCGAGGGAAGCTTGATGGTCGGGGTGGTGATGAGCGCGGCGCTGACCGTCGTGATGGCCGCCTGTTGCTGGCTGGTGTTCCGCTCGGGCTGGCGGCTGAAGAGCTGACTACCGGTTCGTGTCTCCGCTCATGAAGCCGGAAACAGTTGCGGGAAAAGCAGATCGAGCGAACCGACTGGGAAGCGGAGGGACACAGGGCCCTTGGGGCTGTCTCGGGGAACCTAACGACTGACCTTATAGGAAATTTTCGGAATTTAGCCGATCCTGCTGCCGATCTTTCTGCCGATCCTTCCAACGCTGTCGTTCACGCCGCCTCGGCCTGCTCCAGAGACACGGCATCCAGCGCCCGGACCAGGTCGGCGATCAGGTCGTCCTGATGCTCGAGCCCGACGGAAAGGCGCAGCAGGCCGCCGGTGATGCCGGCGGTGACCTGGGCCTCGGGCGTCATGGCGGCGTGGGTCATGGTGGCGGGGTGGGCAATCAGGCTTTCGACGCCGCCTAGGGATTCCGCCAGGGTGAAGGTCTCCAGTCGCTCGACCAGCAGACGCACGGCCTCGACCCCGCCGCGCAGTTCGAAGGACAGCATGGCACCCGGCCCCTGCTGCTGGCGTGCGGCCAGGGCGTGGTTGGGGTGGGACTTCAGGCCCGGATAGTGGACGGCCTTGACCGCCGGATGGGCCTCCAGCAGCGCCGCCACGTGACCGGCGGTTTCCTGCTGGCGCTCGATGCGGGTGAACAGGGTGCGGATGCCGCGCATCGTCAGATAGGCGTCGAAGGCCCCGCCCGTGACCCCCTTGCAGTTGGCCCACCAGCCCAGTTCGGTGTGGTCGGCCGGGTCGGCGCAGATCACCGCGCCGCCCACCACGTCGGAATGGCCGTTGATGTATTTGGTCGTCGAATGGACGACAATGTCGGCCCCGAGCTCGATCGGGCGTTGCAGCGCGGGTGACAGGAAGGTGTTGTCGGCGATCACCCTGGCCCCCACCGCATGGGCACGCTGACAGATGTCGGCAATGTCGACGACGCGCAACAGGGGGTTGGACGGGGTCTCGACCAGGACCAGTTTGGGGTTCAGGGCGAACGCGGCCTCCAGCGCCGAGGCATCCCCCTGATCGACCCAGAGGACCTCGAAATGGCCCTTCTTCGCATGGGCGATCAACAGGCGGTGGGTGCCGCCATAACAGTCGTGCGGGGCGATCATCAGGTCGCCCGGCGACAGCAGGTTGAGCGGCAGATCGACCGCGGCCATGCCGGTCGAGGTGACGACGCAACCCGCCCCACCCTCCAGCTCGGCCAGGGTCTCGGCCAGGACATCGCGCGTGGGATTGCCCGAGCGGCTGTAATCGTATTTCCGCTTCTGGTCGAAACCCGCAAAGGAATAGTTGGTCGACAGATACAGCGGCGGCATGACCGCGCCGTGAGCCGGGTCCTGATCCACGCCCGAGCGGGCGCAGAGGGTGCGGATGTCCTTGGTCGAACGCTTGCGGGATACAGGGGGGGAGGCGGTCACTTGGTGATGTCCTTGAGAGCGGTGCGGAGGATGTCGCCGACCAGGGCGTCCTCCTTCAGGAAGGCGTCGTGGCCATAGAGGGAAGGAGCCTCCACCAGACGCCAGAGGGTGGGCAGGCGCGCGGCCAGTTCGCGAATATCGTCGATCGGCACCAGTCGGTCGGAGGTAAATCCGACCAGGGTCGTAGGGGTGCGGATGTCTTCGGGCAGGACCGAATGGCGATCGATCGAGTCCGACAACGACAGCCAGCGCGACGGCGTGGTGTGGGTGCGATAGGCGCGGCCGCGCGCGGTCAGATATTCGCACACGGGATAGGCCTGACCGGCCGAGGTGGGGGCGTCGGAGTCGAAACGCTCGCCGAACTCCTCGGGCGTGCGATAGGTGGTCATGGCCAGTTCGCGGGCCAGGGCGACGCCGTCCTCGGGGCGTCCGGCATCGACGGCCAGTTTGAGGATGCGCCGCTGGATGCCACGCCAGGCGGTCGCCAGCGGATGGGCGCGATGGGCAGCCGAGACGACGACCAGCTGTTCGACCCAGCGCGGGAACAGCTCGGCGAAGGCCAGGGCGACCATGCCCCCATAGGAGCAGCCGATAAAGGCGGCGACGCTGTCGACGCCCAGCCGGTGCAGAAGGAGCGCCAGAAGCCGGGCCTGATCGTGGGTGGTGATGGTGACGGGGGCGTCTGCGGGGGTCTGATCATCGGCCGCGCGGGGCGCATAGTCGAAGGCCAGGACCTGACATCGGCGCAGGTCGATCGGTCCCCCCATGGTTACGGCGTCGGACCACCAGCCCAGGCCGTTTGTCTCGGTGCGGTGGACAAAACGGCCCGCCGAGATCCCGCCCGCAACCACGACCAGGGGCGCGCCCTCGCGGCCGTGCAGACGGCCCTTGAGATGGGTCTGGCTGAGTTTTTCGCCCGACTGCAGGCGGAATTCGGCGGGGATCTCGACCTTCACGTCCACGGCATTGCCGAGGCGGCTGCGCCGTTCCAGGATGGGCAAGGGACCGCCGTCGCGCCCGACGGGGCGCACCAGATTATCCAGCATGGTCTGGGTGTCGAAAGGCATCGTCTTCGTCCGCGTCGTCCCGCCCAGCAAGGCTCCCGATGCGATGACAGACGGTGGAACGCCGCCGAAAGACCGGCGCTCCACTCATCTCTCGCGGCCACCGCGTTCGAAAACGCGGGAGGCCTCGCAGGAGTTGGCACCGTTCGGGCGAGCCCGGTGGTTGCCCCGACGTCAAAGGGCCTATCCCTCGGTCGGTCTTGATGAGTGCCTTATCGATTGCTGAAAAAACAACAGATCGTCAAGCGGAAAAATCAATCACTTGCGACCGTAACGTTCGAGGGGGCGTGCCGCGTTATACTCGCCTTAACCCGATACGGCGCAAAAAACTTGCGTGACAGGGTTGACGGGGCCGTTCTGGATCGACACCTTGGGCACAGGATTTCAACAGGACCACGCTCGTGTCGCGCCTCGGCATCATCGCCATCTCGATTAGCACCGCCGCCGGGCCCTCTTTCCAGGGCATGGGCGCGCGGTCGTCGGCGACTGCGCACACCACCACCGGCGGTATGACCATCACCGGCCCCTCGCGGGCGGGAACAGGTTAGCGCGCGTCGGAACCGAC
>Ga0075012_10000821_pt1 | contig 32654 bp, 32 predicted proteins | sample All_14_2_FD_71474 | JGI IMG/M metagenome (GOLD analysis project Ga0075012, IMG submission 71474) | Freshwater microbial communities in response to fracking from Pennsylvania, USA - Allegheny Zone_MetaG_DW_15 | ecosystem: Environmental > Aquatic > Deep subsurface > Groundwater > Drilled...
GTATTCGAGGTTGATCCAGACCGGAGGCTTCTCGGCCATCGCGGCGACGAACACCGGCGGCAGTTCGCAGGCAAAGGCTTCGATGACGACATCGGCCGGTGCCACGGCAGGAAACTCGGTGACCCAATGCCGGATCTCGATGCCGTCGAGCCGCTGGCGGTCGCTGCCGTCGACGGCCGGATCGAGGCGCGTCAGCGGCTCGAGGTCGTCGATCCACAGGCGCACCTCCCAGCGCTGCTCGCGGGCGAGCTGGCGCGCCAGGCGCCAGCAGACGGCGGCGTCGCCGTAGTTGTCGACGACCTTGCAGAAAAGATCGCAGGAGATGCGCCGGTCCATGATTCGTCGCGTGGGGAAAACGGTATCCTAGCGTGAATGGATCGCCTTGCCGCCTGCACCGCCTGTCCGCGCCTCGCGCGCTTCCTCGCCGACGTCCGCGCCGCCCACCCCGACTACCATGCCCGCCCGGTCGCCAACTTCGGCGACGCCAAGGCGCGGCTGCTGATCGTCGGCCTGGCGCCGGGCATGCACGGCGCCAACCGCACCGGGCGGCCGTTCACCGGCGACTACGCCGGCATCCTGCTCTACGACACGCTGCACCGCTTCGGGTTCGCCAACCGGGCCGAGTCGGTCGCCCTGGGCGACGGTCTCGAACTGATCGACTGCCGCATCAGCAACTCCGTCAAGTGCCTGCCGCCGGAGAACAAGCCGGAGCCGGCGGAGATCAAGACCTGCAACCACTACCTGGCCGACGAGCTGCGCGACTCTCCGGAGGTGAAGGTGATCCTCGCGCTCGGCCTCGTTGCGCACAAGGCGACGCTGATGGCGCTGGGCCTCAGGCAGAGCGCGTGCGCGTTCGGCCACGGCGCGCGCCACGAGCTGCCGGGCCGCGTGCTGATCGACAGCTACCATTGCAGCCGCTACAACACGCAGACGCGGCGGCTGACGGAAGAAGGGTTCCACGATGTCTTCCGCGCCATCCGAGCCGAACTCGGCTGAGCCGGCCGCGCCCTTCGACCCGAAGGAATTCCTGGCGACGCTGACCGAGTCGCCCGGCGTCTATCGCATGATCGGCGCCGACGACAAGGTGCTCTACGTCGGCAAGGCGAAGAACCTTCGGAAGCGCGTCGGCTCCTACTTCCTGCGCAGCGGGCAGAGCCCGCGCATCGGGCTGATGCTGCAGCAGGTGGTGCGCGTCGACATCACGGCGACGCGCTCCGAGGCCGAGGCGCTGATCCTCGAGAACACGCTGATCAAGAAGCTGGCGCCGAAGTACAACATCCTCTTCCGCGACGACAAGTCCTACCCCTACATCTGCCTCTCGGCCGACGCCTTCCCGCGGCTCGCCTTCCATCGCGGCGCCTTCGAGCGCAAGGCGCGCTACTTCGGGCCGTTCCCGAGCGGCTCGGCGGTGCGCGAGAGCATCCAGCTGCTGCAGAAGACCTTCCTGCTGCGCACCTGCGAGAACGCGGTGTTCGCGCACCGCTCGCGTCCCTGCCTGATGCACCAGATCAAGCGCTGCAAGGCGCCCTGCGTCGGCTTCGTTTCCGAGTCCGACTACGCGCAGGACGTGCGGTTGGCCGAACTGTTCCTGCGCGGGCGCTACGGCGAGGTGATCGAGCGCCTGACGGCCGACATGCAGAAGGCCTCGGACGAGATGCGCTTCGAGGAAGCCGCCGCGCTGCGCGACCAGGTGCGCGCGCTGCAAGCCGTGCTGCACCGCCAGTACGTGAGTTCGACGCGCGAGGAGGACGTCGACATCGTCGCCGCCGCCGTCGTGCGCGGCGAGCTGTGCGTGAACCTCGCCATGGTGCGCGGCGGCCTGCACCTCGGCGACCGCGCCTTCTTCCCCAGGGCGGGTGAGGGCGAGGCGGTCGCGGCCGAGGGCGTGGCCGCCTTCGTCGAGCAGCATTACCTCGAGCACCCGGCGCCGCCGCGGCTGGTGCTCGCCGAGGAACCGGACGAGGAACTCCTTGCGGTCTTCGCGGGCAAGAAGGTCGCCGTCGGCCTGCCGAAGAACGAGATGGAGCGTGCCTGGCTGGAGATGGCCGACAAGAATGCGCAGCTCGCGCTCGAATCGCGCCGCCACGCCAAGGTGCGTGCCGGCGGGCGGCTCGAGGCGCTGCGCGAGGCGCTCGAACTGCCGGAGCCGCCGGCGCGCATCGAATGCTTCGACATCAGCCACACGATGGGCGAGGGCACGGTCGCGTCCTGCGTCGTCTGCGTCGACGGCGCGATGAAGAAGAGCGACTACCGGCGCTTCAACATCGCCGGCATCGAGCCGGGCGACGACTACGCCGCCATGCGCCAGGCGCTGGCGCGGCGCTACGAGAAGGTGGCGGCCGGCGAAAGCGTCGCCCCGGACCTGATCCTGATCGACGGCGGCAAGGGCCAGCACCGCATGGCACGCGAGGTGCTCGAAGAGCTCAACCTCGACCACCTCGCCAGCGTCGGCGTCGCCAAGGGCGAGGAGCGCAAGCCCGGCCTCGAGACGCTGTTCGTCCATGGCCGCGTCGAGCCGCTACAATTGGCCCCGGACAACGCGGGCTTTCACCTGATCCAGGAAATCCGCGACGAGGCCCACCGCTTCGCGATCGCCGGGCATCGCGCGCGCCGCGCCAAGGCGCGCGGACGCTCGAAGCTCGAGGACGTGCCCGGCATCGGGCCGGCGCGGCGGCGCAGCCTGCTGGCGCACTTCGGCGGCATCGACGGCGTGCTGGCAGCGACGGTGGAAGACTTGTGTCGGGTCGAGGGCATCAGCCGAAAATTGGCGGAACACATTTACAGCGCACTGCACTGAGACGATGCTCTTCAATCTACCCAACCAGCTGACGTGGGCGCGCATCGTCCTCATCCCGCTGTTCATCGCCATCTTCTACGTGCCGAGCTGGTTGACGCCGGCCGAGGCCAACCTCGCCGCGACCGTGCTGTTCGTCGCCGCCGCGCTGACCGACTGGGCGGACGGCTGGCTGGCGCGCAAGCTCGGCCAGACCTCGGCCTTCGGCGCCTTCCTCGATCCCGTCGCCGACAAGCTGATGGTCGCCGCGGCGCTCGTCGTGCTGGTGCAGCTCGGCCGCGTCGACGGCGTCATCGCCTTCATCATCGTCGGCCGCGAGATCACCATCTCGGCGCTGCGCGAGTGGATGGCCACCATCGGCGCCAACAAGAGCGTGGCCGTTTCGATGCTCGGCAAACTCAAGACGATCGTGCAGATGGTCGCCATCCCGATGCTGCTCTACCACGACGTGCTCGGCCCGCTCGATCCGCAATTCGTCGGCACGCTGCTGATCTACGTCGCCGCCTTCATGACGCTGTGGTCGATGGCTTATTACCTGCAGAAGGCATGGCCGATCATCCGCGCGCGCGCGAACGAACCCTGATTGCAAAAATGTTCGCCGAAGCGTTGACAGGGTTAATCGGGTCGCTATAATTCGCCTCCGTTCTGCGGGAGTAGCTCAGTTGGTAGAGCGATACCTTGCCAAGGTATAGGTCGAGAGTTCGAGACTCTTCTCCCGCTCCAGACACCCAAGGGGGAAAGCAATGCTTTCCCCCTTTTCGCTGCAAAGCGGGCTGGACAGTTTTTTGGCGCGATCGCATAGTGGCCGTGCAACGGATTGCAAATCCGTCTACCCCAGTTCGATTCTGGGTCGCGCCTCCAAGAATTTCCGCCATGGCCTTTCGGTGAGCCAACCCCGGCATGGTATCCACTCCCTACGATCCGCCCGCGCACGCGGGACTTGCCATCCTCCACGTCTCGGAGTGGTTGATCGTCGTCGACAAGCCCAGCGGCTTGCTGAGCGTTCCGGGACGCGGCGCCGGCAAGGAGGATTGCCTCTCGCGCCGGGTGCAGGCCGAGTTTCCCGATGCCATGATCGTCCATCGCCTGGACATGGGGACGTCGGGCATCGTCGTCATGGGGCGCGGCGCCAAGGCGCAGCGGGAGCTCAGCATCCTGTTTCAGGAGCGCAGGGTGCGCAAGCGCTACCAGGCCCTGGTCGACGGGCATTGGACGGCCGCCGCCGCGGGCGAGATCGAGCTGCCCATTTGCCGCGATTGGCCCAACCGCCCGAAGCAAAAAATTGATCATGCAACGGGCCGGCCGAGCCTGACCCGCTATCGCGTACTCGACTTCGATGTGGCGCGCGCGGTGTCGCGCATCGAACTCGAGCCCGTTACCGGACGTACCCACCAGTTGCGGGTGCACATGGAAGCGATGGGCCACCCGATCCTCGGCGACGACTTCTACGGCACCCCGGCGTCCTCAGCCAGGGCTGAACGCCTGATGCTGCACGCCTGCCAGGTCGAACTCGACCATCCCGGAACGGGCGCGCCGCTGCGCTTCGACTGCCCGCCGCCTTTCTGAGCGCCCAGCGGATGGGGCCTGCTCGCGTCGGCGGCAATGCCATTGCCTGGCGTCGGGCTACAACCGCCATGTAAGTAATGCGCGTAAGTCGAGAGCCGAATTTCGCCACAGGGAATACTGGCCTAGCATGTCGGCGGATTTCCGATGCTGATAACGACATGGCGACGAGCGCGACTCGCGGCCAGGGGGAGAAGGAGGATTGCCACTGGACAGGAACGGGCGCGCCCATCTCGTCGATGCTGAGATCGCGAGGCTGAGGAGCTTCGCCCCCTTCGACCGTCTGCCGCGAGCGCTGCTCGAACGGGTCGTGCTCTCGGCACGGCTCATCTTCCATCGAGCCGGCGAAACGGTATGCCATCCGGCGGCGGCCGAAGACCGTCGCGGCATCTGGATCGTTCGCAGCGGCAGCGTTTGCGCGTCGGCTCGCCTCGATGACAGCCAGGAGCGACGCGGGGAATTGCTGGGCGCGGGCGCAATGTTTCCGCTCGATGCGATCGTTTCCGGGAGCGCGGCATCGCCGGTGTACGTCGCCGCCGAGGACGCGTTCATCTGGAGACTGGATGACCCGTCGATCGAGGCCCTGCTGGGCGACGCGGCGTTCATCGGCTGGCTCGCGGCCCGGTTGCAGGCGGACAACGACCCGCCGGGAATGGCGAACGCGGAGCCTGCGCGCGGCCGGCAGGCTTCGGATCGGGCGCTCCCGCCGCCGCTCAGCGCCGTCGGCTGACTGCCGACCCCGAACGGATCGACCTTCGGCACCTGCCCGAAGGCGTCTACGACCGAGACCGGAGCGGACAATCGATGATTCGTCTTATGCAGATGATGAGGCAGCTTGGAAGCGGCGATGGCTCGCCATTGCCGCTTCATTATTTTCTCCCGGCATCGTTGGTGCGGGCGGCAGGGAAGTGGCTGCTCGGCGTTGCCTTTCTCGCGCTCGGGTGCGGGGCGATCGCGAATGACGCCATGTTCCCCGGCGACGAGGGCAACGAGCCGCCCGAGGCGGCGACCGCCGATATTGTCGACGAAGGCCCCGACCCGCTGACGCTCTACCGCACGCGAAGCCGCTCGAGCGTGTATTTTCCGCGTGGGTCCGCGGAGATCACCGAATCGGCGATGAGCACCATCGCCGAAAACGCCGAGCGTCTTGTTGCCGGAACGCAGCAGAGCGTTCTGCTGGTCGGCTTCACGGACGATTTCAGCGGCAGCAGCGAAGGTTCGGAACTCGCCGAGCGCCGTGCCGCGATCGTGAAGGATCGGCTCGTCGGTTTCGGCGTTCCGGCGGAACGCATCGACATGACGGTGAATCGCGAAGACCCCGAAGTCGTGCCATGCATGACGGAACTCTGCCGTCTCAGCTACCGGCGGGTCAGATTCGTGTTCATGGATGCTCGGAGGAGCGTCAAAGCAGCGCGGAGCAATGCAAGATGATCGAGTACTTCAATGGTTTCATGGTCTGGATTCCGGATCACATGGCTGCGCCGGCGCGCATCGTCCTGATCCTGATCCTCGCCGCAATTGCGTTGCGGGCGATTCATCGCGTTCTCCCGCGGCTGCGCGAAGCCATCGCCGCGCGCCAGGAGACGACCGAGCACAGCCAGCGCGTGCGTACGCTCTCCCGCGTCGTGCGCTATGCGCTGACGGTCGCCACTGCGGTGATCGCCGCGCTGCTGATCCTCGGCGAACTCGGTGTTTCCGTCGCGCCCATCCTTGGCGCGGCTGGCGTGGCCGGCATTGCCATCGGCTTCGGCGCGCAATCGCTGGTCAAGGACTACTTCACCGGATTCTTCCTGCTGCTCGAGAACCAGATCCGCCTCGGCGACGTCGTCGAGGCCGGCGGCAAGGCCGGCCTCGTCGAGGAACTGACCCTGCGCTACCTGCGGCTGCGCGACTACTCGGGCAACGTGCACTTCGTCCCCAACAGCAACATCTCGACCGTCACCAACATGAGCATGGGTTTCGCCTATGCGGTCGTCGACGCCGGCGTCGCCTACGGCACGCAGGTCGATCAGGCGATCAAGGTCATGCATGCCGTCGGCCGCGAACTGCGCGAGGACCCGGTATTCACGCCGCGGATTCTCGACGACATGGAGATGGCCGGCGTGGACCAGTGGGCCGACTCGGCCGTGGTCATCCGCTGCCGCTTCCGCGTCGCGCCGCTCGAGCAATGGAACGTGCGCCGCGAGTACCTGCGCAGGCTGAAGGAAGCTTTCGAACGCGAAGGCATCGAAATTCCGTATCCTCACCTCAAGATCATCCAGTCGGCCGGATAGCAGCGGCTGCACTAACGTTCTGGAAAGGAATGGAACATGCAACTCATCATGGTCCTCGGCATCGCCATCGCCATTGCCGCCGTCATTTTTTCCCTGCAAAACAATGCGCCGGTGGTCGTCACGCTCGCTGGCTGGACATTCGAGGGCTCGCTGGCGCTGGTGCTGTTGATTGCGCTCGGCCTCGGCGCGCTGATCGCCGGCCTCCTGTCGTCGCCGGCGGTGATCGGCGGCAGATGGTCGACGGGTCGTTTGCGCAAGCGGGTCGCCGAACTCGAGCGGCAACTGGCGGAAGAGCGGCAGCGCGTCCGCGACCTCGATGCGGACGTGATGCGGCTGTCGCCTGCCGATGTGCGCGCCGTGCCGGAAAAGCCCTATGTCGGACTGCGGGCCCTGATCGAGCAGGCTGAGCCGGACGCGGACGTTTCCGGGAAGTCCCCGGGGGGTGAGCGGCATTGACGGCGCACCCCGCAGAACCCTGCCACGCATCGTGAACCGAAACGCATGAATCCATCGCCCGACTTTGTCTTCGAAATCGACGCCTTCGGACGCGTCGCGCTGCTGCTGATCGCCTCGATCGCGGGCGCATACGCCTGCGAGCGCTGGCTGCGGCTGCCGCGGCTCGTCGGTTACGTCCTCGCCGGCCTGTTGCTGGGACCGGCCGTTCTCGGGTGGGTGCCGTCAAGCATCACCGGCGACCTGCGTCCGCTGGTGCTTCTCGGCCTCGGCCTGCTGCTGTTCGAACTGGGCAGCCGGGTCGACCTGCGCTGGCTGCGCCACAACCCGACGCTGATCGTCAGCAGCCTGGTGGAAAGCGGCCTGACCTTCGTGGCGACCTATCTGTTCCTTGAATGGTTCGAACTGCCGACGGCGACGCGCGTGGCGGTGGCGGCAATCGCCGTGTCGACCAGTCCCGCGATCGTCATGCGCATCGTCGCCGAAAACAACGCGCGCGGCCAGATGACCGAGCGCCTGATGCTGATGACCGCGCTCAACAGCCTCTATGCCATCCTGCTGCTCAAGATCAGCGTCGGCATGGTCCACTTCGACCGCGACGCCGGACTGCTGCGCGCCATCGGCCATCCGCTCTACATCGCGCTCGGCTCCCTTCTGCTCGGCGGCGCGCTCGCCTACGGCATGCACCTCACGCGCTTCGCCCGCCTGAAGCGGGAGAGCGAACGTTTCGCGCTCGTCATCGCCGTCGTGCTGCTGGGCACGACGCTGGCCGACAAGCTCGGCCTTTCCGTGCCCATGGCCCTGCTCTGCGGCGGCATGATGCTGCGTTCCATGACCGAGCGACTGCATTTGTTCCCCGAGCATTTCGGCACCGCCGGCGCGCTGCTCGTCATCATCCTGTTCACATTGACCGGCGTCGCGCTCGATCCCCGGCATGTGCTGGTCGGCGGCGTCATGCCGCTCGGACTGTTGCTGATTCGCGGCCTTGCCAAGTATCTCGGCGCCTACGTTTCGGCCGGCTACGGCGGCCTCGCCCCCAAGAAAGCCGCATGGCTCGGCGTCGCGCTGCTGCCGATGTCGAGCCTCGCGGTGCTGCAGGCCCACGAGGTAGCCGGCCTCTATGCCGACTTCGGCGATGACATCATCGCCATCGTGCTCGGCGCCGTGCTGATGATGGAACTGATCGGCCCGGTGGCGACGCAGCTTGCCCTGCGCCGCACCGGCGAGGCCAAGGCGGCCGACGGTGGAGGAGGCCTGACATGACGATCGAGGCATTCAAGTCCTCGCGCGCGCTCACGCTGGGGGTCGAACTCGAGCTGCAGATCCTCGACACCCACGACTACGCGCTGACGCCGATGGCCGACGACCTCCTGTACTGGGTCGAGCGCCGACGCGACCATCCGGGCAACGTCGTCCCCGAAATCACCCAGGGCATGATCGAGATCAGCACCGGCATCCATTCGAACCACCGGACGCTGGCCGCCGAGCTGCGCGAGATTCGCGACTTCCTCTGCCGCGGCGGCCGCGAGCTCAACCTGGCCCTCTGCGGCGGCGGCACGCATGCCTTCCAGCACTGGGGAGAGATGCGCATCTTCGACAAGGAGCGCTTCCACTACGTCTCGGACCTCTACGGCTACCTCGCCAAGCAGTTCACGATCTTCGGCCAGCACATCCACATCGGCTGCCCGTCGCCGGACGAGGCGCTGTTCCTGCTGCACTCGCTGTCGCGCTACATCCCGCACATGATCGCCCTCTCGGGGGCATCGCCGTACGTGCACGGACTCGACACCGGCTTCATGTCGGCACGGCTCAACTCCGTCTTCGCCTTTCCCCTCAGCGGTCGCGCGCCGATGGTCGATTCGTGGCGCGACTTCGGCGAATACTTCGACAAGATGACGCGCACCGGCGTCGTGCAGAGCATGAAGGACTTCTACTGGGACATCCGGCCCAAGCCGGAATTCGGCACCATCGAGATCCGCGTCTGCGACACGCCGCTGACCGTCGGCCATGCCGCCGACCTCGCGGCCTACCTGCAGGCGCTGTGCCGCTACCTCATGATCGAGCGGCCCATCGCCCCCAACGAGGACGACTATCTCGTCTACACCTTCAACCGCTTCCACGCCTGCCGCTTCGGCACCGAAGGCGTGCTGGTGGATCCGAAGAGCGGCGAACACCTCACCCTGCGCGACGACATCCTCGACACGCTCGCGCGCATCGAACGGCACGCCATCGAACTCGGTGCCGACGCCGCGTGCGCCCGCATCAAGTCGCGCGTGGAGAGCGGCGAAGGCGACGCGGCGTGGAGCCGCGCCCGCTTTGCTGCCCTGGGGTCGGCCCCCGAGTTGATGCGCGCGCAGGCCGTGCGCTGGCAGCACGACTGAGCGGCGCTCCCTCGGCATCGCTCCGGCACGGCTGCCGGGCAGCAGCGCCCGATCTCAGTCTTGCCCGTAGGCCATCATCGTCAGCAAGGCGAGTTCGGCCGCCCTGCGGCGGCGGGATGTAGCCTTCGGCGATGGCCCAGCGTTTCCTGCCGATCGGCTTCATGTCGACCTCCGTGTAGCGGGCAGCGCCATCTGCAGAACCTCGGCGATGTGCAGGGGCGCCCGCCCCGCATCGCTCTGCCGGATCTGCTCGGCGCAACTGAAGCCGTCGGCGACGATCAGCGTGTCGGGTGCCGCCGCGCGCACTGCGGGCAGCAGCGCGCGCTCGGCACAGCGCAGCGAGACGGCGTACTTGTCGCGCTCGAAGCCGAAGGAGCCGGCCATGCCGCAACAGCCGCTGTCCGGCAGTTCGAAGTCGACATCGAGCCGGCGCAGCAGCGATGCTTCGGCGTCCATCCCGAGTACCGCACGCTGGTGGCAATGCGGATGCACGAGCGCCTTCGCGTGCAGTTGCCCGAACGGGAAGGACGGCGCCTGCTCGCCGAGGAATTCGGACAACATGAAGACCTGGCGCGACAGTCGCTTGGCCTGCGCGTCGCCCGGGAACAGGGCTGGCAACTCCTCGCGGAACACCGACACGCAGGCGGGTTCGAGACCGACGATAGGCGTGCCGGCGCGGATGTCGTCGGCCAGCGTGTCGAGGATCCGGCGCAGGTAGGCGCGCGCACGGTCGAGCATGCCGAACTCGTAGAGCGGGCGGCCGCAGCACAGCGGCCGTGGCGGCAGGCGCAGCGCGCAGCCCGTGGCGGCGAGCACCGCGGCTGCGGCGTGGGCGACGCGCGGCGTGAAGTAGTTGTTGAAGGTGTCCGGCCACAGGATCACCCGGCGGCCGTCGTCGTGCGGCGGGCGTTGCCAGGTGCTGGTAAAGGATGCAGCAATCGGCGTGATCTGCCGCTGCGGGGCGATCCCGGCCAGGCGCTTGGCGATGTCGGAGAAGCCCCGGGTCTGGGTGAAGAAGTTGGCGAGCCGTGGCGCGCGGCTGCCCAGCCGCGCCCAGCGGTCGATCAGGCCGAAGGCGTAGGCGGCCGGCGGGCGCAGGCGGCCGACGTAATGGTGGGCGAGGAATTCCGCCTTGTAGAGCGCCATGTCGACCTTGACCGGGCACTCGCTCTTGCAGGCCTTGCACGACAGGCAGAGGTCGAGCGCCTCCCTGACCGCCGGCTCACGCCAGCCGTTCCTCAGCACGCCGTCCGGCCGCGTGCCGCCGTTGAGCATTTCCCACAGCAGGCGCGCGCGGCCGCGCGTCGAGTGCATTTCCTCGCCGGTCGCCATGTAGCTGGGGCACATCATGCCCTCGCGCTTGCGGCACTCGCCGACGCCGACGCAGCGCAGCATGGCGCGGCCGAAGTCGCCATGGTCGTCGGCATAGGCGAAGTGCGTCTCCTGTCGCGGCGGGTCGTAGGCGGTGCCGAGCCGCAGGTTGGCATCCACCGCCTGGGCATCGATGACCTTGCCGGGGTTCATCTTCCCCTCGGGGTCCCAGATCGCCTTGAATTCGCGGAAGGCCGCCATCACTTCGTCGCCGAACATGATCGGCAGCAGCGCCGCCTTCGACTGGCCGTCGCCATGCTCGCCCGAGATCGAACCGCCGAAGCGCACCACCATGTGCGCGGCCTCCTCGATGAAGGCCCGGTAGCGGGCGATGCCGGCGGCGGTGACGAGGTCGAAGTCGATGCGCGTGTGCAGGCAGCCCTGGCCGAAGTGTCCGTAGAAGTCGCCCTGGTAGCCGTAGCGGTCGAGCAGGGCGCGCAGTTCGCGCAGATAGGCGCCGAGCTGTTCGGGCGGCACGGCAGAGTCTTCCCAGCCTTCCCAGGTCACCGGTTGGTTCGGTACGTGCGCCGTGGCGCCGAGGCCCGACTCGCGGATCTTCCAGATGCGCTGCGCCTGCGCCGGATCGCCGTAGAGTGCCATGGCCGGTGCGCCGGCATGGCCTTCCAGTTGCCGCATCAGCGCTTGCGCGCGCGCTTCCGCCTCGGCGCGGTCGGCGCCGCCGAACTCGGCCAGCAGCCAGCCGCCGCCCGGCGGCAGCAGGCGCAGATGATCGGGATGCAGGCCGACCGTCTGCACGTCGCGCACCAGGCGGTCGTCGATGCCTTCGAGGGCCGTCGGTCCCGCCGCCATGACTTGCGTCACGTGGTCGGCGGCGGCGAAGACGTCGGCATATCCGAGCACCAGCAGTGCGCGCGCCGGCGGGCTGTCGACGAGGCGCAGCGTCGCCTCCAGCACCGTCGCGCAGGTGCCTTCGGAACCGACCAGCGCGCGCGCCAGGTCGAAGCCGGCGCCCGGCAGCAGGCAGCGCAGGTTGTAGCCCGAAACGCGGCGCGGGATGTCGGGATAGCGCGAGCGGATGGCGTCGGCATGACGCTCGCCGAGTTCGCGCAGGCGGCGGTAGATCTCGCCGCGCCGCCCGCCGGCGCGCTCGATCGCCGCGGCTGCCGCCGGCTCGGTGGCGCCGACCTGCAGGCGCAGGCCGTCGTAGGTGAGGACGTCGAGTGCCAGCACGTTTTCCTCGGTGCGCCCGCCCATCACCGAATGCGGGCCGCAGGAGTTGTTGCCGATCATGCCGCCCAAGGTGTTGTGGTTGTGCGTCGCAGGGTCCGGCGCGAAGGTGAGGCCGTGCGCCTCGGCCGCCCGCCGCAGGTCGTCGAGGACGACGCCGGGCTGCACGCGCGCCGTCTTCCTCGCGACGTCGATGTCGAGGATGCGGTTCAGGTACTTGGAGAAGTCGATCACCACGGCGACGTTGCAGCACTGGCCGCACAGACTGGTGCCGGCGCCGCGCGCCAGCACCGGCGCGCCGTGGCGGCGGCACAGCTCGACGGTGCGCACGACGTCGTCGACGTCCCGCGGAATCACCACGCCGATCGGCACCTGGCGATAGTTGGAGGCGTCGGTCGCATACAGGGCGCGGCTGCCGGCATCGAAGCGCACCTCGCCGGCAACGGCCTCCCGCAGCGCCGCCGCCAGGTCCCCCGCGGCACGGGCAGGGCGGCGGTCGACTAGTTCATGAAGACCGCCTCGCCCCCGACCTGTCGCGGCTACCGGCACGCTGCGGATCGGCACCTGGCTGTCTTCGACGGGCATCGCATCAAGGGCGCGCGGGCGGGAAAAGGCTGTCCCAGGATTCCTTGAACGAGGCGACGACGATTTTCATCGAGTCGGGATCGCGATGCAGCAAGGCCGAAATGAAGGCCTTCGCCTGCTTCATCTCGATGTGCGGCGGCAGCGGCGGCACGTTGGGATCGGTGATCATCTCCAGTACCGTCGGCCGGTCCGCGGCCAGCGCCGTCTCCCAGGCCGCGCCGATCTGCTCGGGGTCGTCGGTGCGGATGCCGCCCAGGCCGAGCAGCCGGGCGTACTCGGCGTACGGAAAGTCCGGCACGTCCTGCGAGGTGGAGAACTTCGGATCGCCCTGCATCACCCGCTGCTCCCAGGTCACCTGGTTGAGGTCGCCGTTGTTGAGCACCATGACCACCAGCCGCGGATCGCTCCATTCGCGCCACACCTTGGCGACCGTGACGAGGGCGCTGATGCCGTTCATCTGCATGGCGCCGTCGCCGAGCAGGGCGATGACCGGCCGGTCGGGATGCGCGTACTTGGCCGCGATCGCGTAGGGAATCGCCGGGCCCATGGTCGCCAGCCCGCCGGAAAGCGAGGCCATCATGCCCGGGCGCAGCTTCAGGTCGCGGGCATACCAGTTCGCCGCCGAGCCCGAATCGCAGGTCAGGATGCAGCGGTCGGGCAGCCGCGGCGACAGTTCCCAGAAGACGCGCTGCGGATTCATCGGCTCGGCCGAGTTCATGGCGCGGGCTTCGAGCACGCGCCACCAGCGCGCCACGCCGTCCTCGACGTCGTCGCGCCAGGGGCGGTCTCCCTTGCGTTCAAGGAGCGGGAGCAGGGCGCGCAACGTCGCCTTGCTGTCGCCCACCAGCGCGACTTCCATCGGGTAGCGCAGGTTGAGCATGCGCGGGTCGATGTCGATCTGCACGCCGCGCGCCTGGCCCTCCTCGGGCAGGAACTCGGAATACGGAAAGCCGGAGCCGATCATGAAAAGCGTGTCGCAGCCGTTCATCAGGTCCCAGCTCGGCTTGGTGCCGAGCAGGCCGATGGCGCCGGTCACGAAGGGCAGGTCGTCCGGCACCGCCGCCTTGCCGAGCAGCGCCTTGGCGACGCCGGCGCCGAGCATGTCGGCAACTTCGATGATCTCGTTCTTCGCGTGCAGCGCTCCGGCACCGACCAGGATGGCGACCTTCTGCCCGGCGTTGAGCACCTCCGCCGCCGCCAGCAGGCCAGGCTCGTCGGGCACCGTGCAATGTCCCGTCTGTCCGATGCCGGTGTGCACCGTGCCGTGCTCGCGCGGCGGTTCCTCGGCCGGCAGGTCCTGGACGTCGTTGGGGATGATGATGCAGGTCACCGTGCGCTGGTCGCGCGCGATGCGCATGGCGCGATCGACGAGATGGCGCATCTGCTCGGGCGTCGTCGCCATGTGCACGAACTCGTGGGCGACGTCCTTGAACAGCGAGATCAGGTCGACCTCCTGCTGGTAGTCGCCGCCGAGCGCCGCGCGCTTCTGCTGGCCGACGATCGCCACCACCGGCTGGTGGTCCAGCTTGGCGTCGTAGAGGCCGTTGAGCAGGTGGATGGCGCCCGGCCCCGAGGTCGCGAGGCAGACGCCGACCTCGCCGGTGAACTTGGCGTGCGCGGTGGCCATGAAGGCAGCGAGTTCTTCGTGGCGCGCCTGGATGAACTGCAGCTCGGGCTTGCGCCCGAAGGCGCCCATGATGCCGTTGATGCCGTCGCCGGGATAACCGAAGACGCGCTTGACGCCCCAGGAGACGAGGCGGTCGAGCAGATGGTCGGCAACGGTCGTGGCCATGATGGAATCCTCCTTGCCCAAGGTGTCGCCGTTGCCCAGCAAGCGACGTTCCGCGTCCGGGGCGGCGAAGCTGCGCGCACCGCAGGGCCTTTGCGGCGGGTGTGTTTATTGCCGGTCGGCGCCATGTCGCGCGCAGCGGACTTGCTCGAGGAGGACGGCTACGAACCGATCGCCGACTACGCGGTGATCGGCAATTGCCGCACGGTGGCGCTGGTCTCGCGGCGCGGCTCGATCGACTGGCTGTGCCTGCCCGAGTTCTCGTCGCCCTCGGTCTTCGCCGCGCTGCTCGACGCCCGGCGCGGCGGGCGCTTCGTCGTCCGGCCGCGCGACGTCGTGGAGATCCGCCGCGAGTACGTCGGCGACACCAACGTCCTGCAGACCACCTTCCGCTGCCGCGGCGGCGAATTGCGCCTGACCGACGCCATGACGGTGCTCGACGAGCCGGCGGCGACCGGCGAGCTGCATCCCCAGCACGAGGTCTTGCGGCTGGCCGAGTGCGTCGCAGGCGAGGTGGCGGTCGACGTGCTGTTCCAGATGCGCCCGGACTACGGGCGGTGCGCGCCGCGGCTGCGCGAGCGCGGCCGCCTCGGCTGGCTTTGCACCGCCGCCGGCGTCACCGCCTACCTCTACGGCGACCTTCGCCTGGCCCCGGCCGAGGGCGACGGCGGCGCGCTCGCCGGCACGGCCGTGCTCGGCAGCGGGCAGAGCTGCCGCCTCGTCTTCAGCTATTCGCAGCACGAAATGGCAGTGCTCGCCCCCATGGACGACATGCGCGAGCGCCTGCAGCGGACGCAACGGTGGTGGCAGGCATGGGCGTCGCGCTGCACCTATGCCGGACGCCACCGCCCGATCGTCATCCGCAGCTGCCTGACGCTGAAGCTGCTCAGCTACCACCTGTCCGGCGCCGTCGTGGCGGCGGCGACGACGTCGCTGCCCGAGGGCGACACCGGCGAGCGCAACTGGGATTACCGCTACTGCTGGCTGCGCGATGCCTCGATGCTGCTGCAGTCTTTCGCCGAACACGGCTTCTCCGACGAAAGCGACGCCTTCCTCGACTGGCTGCTGCACGCGACGCAGACGACGCGGCCGCACCTGCGCGTCCTCTACTCCGTCCATGGGCAAGTCGCGGCCGACGAGCGCGAAGTCCCCGGCCTCGCCGGGTACGCCGGCCTCGGCCCGGTGCGGGTCGGCAATTCGGCGAGCGGGCAGGTGCAGCACGACGTCTACGGACAGGTCCTGCTGACGGCGCTGCGCTTCGTCGAGAACGGCGGCGTGCTGGACGGCGCCGACCGCCGTTTGCTCGTCGCGCTGGCGCGGACGGCGGCGCACGTCTGGCGCCAGCCCGACCACGGCATCTGGGAGATCCGCCTGCCGCCGCGCCACAACACGCATTCCAAGCTGATGTGCTGGGTGGCGCTCGACGCCCTGATCGCCCTCCAGCGCCGCATCGGCCTCGGCATCGACGAACAGGCGCAGGTGGCCGAGCGCGAACGGATTCGCGAGGACATCGAGCGTCACGGCTTCAATCGCGAGGTCAACAGCTACGTCGGCTACTACGGCGGCACCGACCCCGACGCCAGCCTGCTGCTGATGCCCCGCTACGGCTACGTCGCCGCTGACGACGAGCGGATGATCGGTACCTGGCGGCACATCGAGTCGACGCTGGGCGAACGGGGGCTCATCTACCGCTACCCGCCCGGCGGCGCCTACGACGGCGTCGAGGGCCGCGAGAACCTGTTCGCGATCTGCAACTTCTGGCTGGTGGACTACCTGGCCCGGCTCGGCGAGCTGGAGCGTGCCGACGCCCTGTTCGAGCAGCTTTGCGCGCTCGGCAACGACGTCGGCCTGTATGCCGAGGAATTCGAGGTCGGGAGCCGGCGACCGATCGGCAACTTCCCCCAGGCCTTCAGCCACGAGGGCCTCATGACGGCGGCGCTCACCCTCGAGCGCGCCCGGCACGGCGATCGAAGGCGCGGCGGGGTGCAGCCATGACGCCCCTGTGGGCCGTCGCCGCCATCCTGCTGTGGGGCGGGCTGGCGACCTTTTCCCTCGCCGCGATCATGTTCGCCAGCCAGCAACTGGGCTGGTCGCGCATGAACTGGTCGCTGCTGCTGGGCACCCTCGTCACCGGCGATCGCCATCTCGCCACGCTGTTCGGCTTCCTGCTCAGCTTCCTGCTCGGCTACGCCGTCGCCTTCCTCTGCTTCGCGCTGTTCGCCCTCACTGGCGGCGCTGGTGTCTGGAAGGGGCTCGCCGTCGGCCTCGTCCTCGGGGCCATCCAGCTGGTCGTCATCCTTCCGCTGCTGGTGCTGTTCCACCCGCGCATCGCTTCGGAGTACGACGGTCCCAGCGTCGTCCGGCGGCTCGAGCCGCCGGGCTTCCTCGCCCTCAACTTCGGCTACCGCACGCCGCTCGTCATTCTGGTCGCCTACGCCGTTTACGGCGCCGTGCTGGGGGCCGGCTACGGGCTGATCCTTTAGCCATCGGGAGGTTCGCATGGCCGGAAACATCGTCGTCATCACCGGCGCATCCGCAGGCATCGGCCACGCGGCGGCCGTCGCCTTCGGACGCCGCGGCTGGCGCGTCGCCCTGCTCGCGCGCGGCACTGAGCGCCTCGATGGCGCCGCGCGGGCCGTGGTCGCGGCCGGCGGCGAGGCGATGACGCTGGTCGCCGACGTCGCCGATCCGGCGCAGGTCGATGCGGCGGCGGCGCGCGTCGAGCAGGAGTGGGGGCCGATCGACGTCTGGGTGAACAACGCCATGGCCACGCTGTTCTGCGACTTCGCACGCACCGGCCCCGAGGACTTCCGGCGCGCCACCGACGTCACCTACCTGGGCGCCGTGTGGGGCACGCGCGCCGCCCTGCGCCACATGCGGCCGCGCGACCGCGGCACCATCGTCCAGGTGGGGTCGGCGCTCGCCTACCGGTCGATCCCGCTGCAGGCGGCGTATTGCGGCGCCAAGAGCGCCTTGCGCGGCTTCACCGACTCGCTGCGTTCCGAACTGATCCACGACCGGAGCCGCATCCACCTCTCGATGGTGCATCTGTCGGCCTTCAACACGCCGCAGTTCGACTGGGCCCGCAACTGCATGGGCCGGCGCCCGCGTCCCGTCGGCAAGATCTTCCAGCCCGAGATCGCCGCCGAAGGCATCTACTGGGCGGCCACGCACCGGCGCCGCGAGCTCTGGGTCGGCTTCCCCGCTGCCCTGGCGATCATCGGCACGCGTTTCCTGCCGGCCTACCTCGACCGCAAGCTGGCGTTCAGCGCCTACGAAGGGCAGATGACCGCCGAAGCCGATCCGCCGACGCGTCCCGACAACCTCCACGCGCCGCCGCCCGGAAGCCAGGGCGCCCACGGCCGCTTCGACCGCGAGGCGGTCGACCGCAGCCCCGAACTCTGGCTGGGCACCCACCGCCGGGCGATGCTGCTCGTCGCCGGCATCGGCCTGCTCATCCTGGCCGGCCTCCTGGCGGCGGCCTGACGCTCACTTGCTCGTCACCACGCGCACCGCGCCCCGCTTGTCGGTGACATGCACCGTGACGTCGTCGCCCTGGCGCGACAGCACCAGGTCGACGCTGCCCTCGAGGACGCGCAGGCGCCGGATCGTTACCTGCTCGAGATAGTCGGGCAACACGGGGCTGTCGAGCAGGACCTCGGATCTTTCGGGCCGGAAGGACAGCCCCAGGCAGGCCTGCAGCAGGTAGAACACCGCGGCGCTCGCCCACGCCTGCGGCGAACAGGCGACCGGATAGAGCGTCGGACCTTCGCCGGGGCGCAGCGCAAAGCCGCAGAACAGTTCGGGCAGCCGGTGCAGCTCCATGAAGGCGCTCGCCCGGAACATGCCGTCCATGACGGCGAGCGCCTCGTTCTTGAGGCCGTAGCGCGCGAGGCCGACCGCGATCATCGAGTTGTCGTGCGGCCACACCGAGCCGTTGTGATAGGACATCGGGTTGAAGCGCGGCTCCCGCGCGTCGAGGGTGCGGATGCCCCAACCGGAGAACAGGTGTTGGTCGAGCAGCGTGCGCGCGAGGACCGGCGCCCGCTCGGCGCGGGCGATGCCGGCGAACAGGGCGTGGCCGGCATTCGACGAACGCACGCGGCAGGGACGCTTGCGGCCGTCGACGGCAAGGGCGTAGCTGCCGATGTCGTCCAGCCAGAACGCCTCGTCGAACTTCGCCTTCAGGTCCGCGGCCTGTCGTTCGAGTTCGGCTGCGCGCCCGGCATGGCCGAGCGCCGCGGCGAGGCGGGCGGCGTGCTTGCGCGCCGCATGAACGTAGCCTTGCACTTCGCAGAGCGCAACCGGCGGCTCGATGAGGCGGCCGTCCGCGTAGAAGATCGAATCGTCGGAGTCCTTCCAGCCTTGCTGCCGCAGGCCCTTGCTGCTGTGGCGCGCGTACTCGACGAAACCGTCGCCGTCGGCATCGCCGCAGGTGTCGATCCAGTCCAGCGCGCGCTCGATGTTCGGCCACAGCGCCGCAATGGACTCGCGGTCTCCCGTCCGCTGCCAGTACTCGCCGGCCAGGACGATGAAGAGCGGCGTTGCGTCCACGCTGCCGTAATAGCGATCGAAGGGTATCTCGCCGGTATTGGCCAGTTCCCCCGAGCGCGCCTCGTGGAGGATCTTGCCCGGCTCGGCATCGCGCTCGGCGTTCTCCTCGCGTGCCTGGTTCGCCGCGAGGAAGCGCAGCACGCCGCCGGCCAGCCTGGGGTCGACCCAGAGGAATTGCAGCGCGGTGATGATGCCGTCGCGACCGAACGGCGTGCTGAACCAGGGTACGCCGGCGTACGGGTAGGGGCCCTGGGCAGTCGCCGTGGTCAGCATGTGCAGGTCGGCGAACGAGCGGCTCAGCCAGCCGTTGAACTGCTCGTTCGAGGTGTGGATCTCGCAGTTGCCTGCGTCGTGCGATTCCTGGCGCGCCTTGTTGCGTGCGTAGGCTTCCCGATAGCTGCAACGTGGACACTCGTCGCCGACGACCTCGCAGGCGATCGACAGGTGGATGTCTTCGTCCTGCTGCGGTTCGAGATGCAGATCGAACCGCTGGTACGAGTCGCCCCGATCGTCGGCCGTCCGGTCCGCGCCGATGCGGGTGCGGCGGACGATGCCGTCGCGGCCGCGGTACGCAAGCGTCGTTTCGCCGTCGCCGCGCGTCGGCGCAAGGTGTTCGCCGTCCTGCGCCCGCGCCAGGCCGCGCACCTCGAAGATGTCGACGAAGTCGGCGGCGAACTCGAACGCCAGCGTGACGTCGACCGGCGCGCGGCTGTAGTTCATCACCCGCACGTGCTCGTGGAGCACGCCCTGCGACAGCAGCATGCCGCGGAAGACGTGGATCATGCCTTTCTCGAGCGCCGCCCCGTCCCCGCTCATGTCGGGATTGGTCAGGTCGACGACGAGCAGGCTGTTGTCCTGCTTCATCGTCGAGTTCAGGAGCATCGGCCGCATGCCGTTGAGCAGCAGCCGGCGCCGCGACAGGAAGCGCGTGCCGCCGTGATAGAGCCCCTGTTCGGCAATGCCGGCGTGGCGCATGTCGCCGTAGCTGTCGAACAGGGCGAAGGTATCGTCCTGCTTCAGCACGCGCGTGCGCTCGTCGGCGCGCGAGGAAGTCGCCAGCACGTACCAGCGGTTGTCGATCTGGATCGCGTCCTGCATCGCTGCGCCTCAAGCCGCGTCGACCGCAGCCGGCACCTGCTGGCGCAGGCCGCGGTATACGCGAAGGTAATGGCGCGCCATCGTCGGCGCGGTAAAGCGTTGCTCGAAGGTGCGCCGGCAGGCGGCCCGCTCGATGGACCCGACGTTCCGCGCGGCGGCGGTCGCCGCGTCGAGGCTGTCGACGACGAAGCCGTCGATGCCGTGCGTCAGCACTTCGGGGACCGAGCCGCGGCGCCAGGCGATGACGGGCGTGCCGCAAGCGAGGGCCTCGATCATCGCCAGGCCGAACGGCTCCTCCCAGTCGATCAGGAAGAGCAGCGCACACGCGCCGGCGAGAAGCCGGTTCTTGTCCGCTTCGTCGATCTCGCCGAGAAACTCGACGTGCGGTTGCGACATCAGCGGCGCGATCGTCTGCTCGAAATACTGCCGGTCGGCCGGGTCGACCTTGGCTGCGACCCGCAGCGGCAGGCCTGCGCGACGGGCCACTTCGATCGCCCGGTCGAGGCCCTTCTCGGCCGACGTCCGGCCGATGAAGGCCAGGTATCGCCCGCCGGCGGGCGAAAATCGCAGCAGGCCGGCGGGCAGGCCGTGATGGACCGTGGCGCGCCAGTTGAGCCAGGGCAGCGGGCGACGCTGGCTGTCCGAGATCGAGACCACCGGGACGCTGCCGAACTCCCGGTACATCGGTACCAGGTCCGGCAAGTCGAGCCGGCCATGCAGCGTGGTCACGTGCGGCACCGGAAGGCGGCGCGACAAGGGGAAGTGGAGGTAGTCCACGTGGAAGTGGATGAGGTCGAAGTTGCCGGCGTCCTGGCAGACCCGCTCCAGCATGAGCACATGGTGCGCCAGCGGATCCATGCAGGCAGCGTCGAGACGCAGGCTCTTCGGCACGCAGGCCTTCAGGCGCGCGGCGGTCCGCGAATCGCCGCTGGCGTAAAGCGTCACGGAGTGCCCTTGCGCCACGAGTTCCTCGGTCAGATAGGAGACCACACGCTCGGTGCCCCCGTAGTACCTGGGCGGTACGCTCTCGAACAGCGGCGAGACCTGCGCGATTCTCATTGACCGGCCCTCACTTTGCCCGGTGCCACGACGAAGGCATGGGCAAGCCATGTACCGGCAGCGCACGGAACGCCGATTGCTCGGGACGCGGCGGAGGACCATTCATGAGCGATCGACTGAAGGACAAAGTGGCCATCGTCACCGGATCGGATTCGGGCATCGGCAGGGCGACCGCCGCGGCCTTCGCGCGCGAGGGCGACCGCGCCACCGGGCAAAGCTACTTGCTCGACGTCGGACGGATGATGAACCTCGGGCAGGGGGCGTGACATGGCCATGATCACGGATACCCGGCATCGACGCCGCTCGTGGCGCCGCCGCGGCCCGTCCGCGGCGCCGCAGCCGACGGCTGGAGCGGACCGCGACGGCGGCTCCGTCCGCACCATTACGGCGACGTACCGTAATGCGCTGGCCGCCTTCAACTGTGTCGACGAGCTCATCAACCGCGGCGTTCCCCGCGAGCAGATCGACTGGAAGCGGGGCGACCCGCGGCTGACCGTCGTCATCCCGGCGGCCTGCGAGCCCGAGGTCAACGAGGTGCTCGTCCGTCATCGTCCGGCCGCGCTGTCCGGGTCGTCCGGAAGGGTCCACGGCAGCTTCGACGACAGCCCGGCGCCGGGTGCCCCCTAGCGTGTCGACAAGTACGCCGCCATGTCGGCGGCGTCGCGCGCGGTGACGCCGAGGTCGGGCATCGCACTGTGCGGACTGACCTCCTGCGGGTGGCGCAGCCAGCGTTCGAGGTTGCCCGGTTCGTTCGGCAGCGCGCCGGCGATGGACGCGCGGCTGCCGATGCCGTCGAGCGGCGGGCCGACCGGCGTGTCCGGGCCGACCAGGCCGGGGATGCTGTGGCAGGTGACGCAGGCATATTGCTGCAGGGCGATGCGGCCGCGCTGCGGATCGGGACGCGCGGTCGCCGGTTCCGCGGTGTGCCCGTGCTCGCCGACGCTCGCCGCCTGCGCCTGGTATTCCTGCGGCGTCAGGCTCGGCAGGGTGCGCACGAACGCCACGGTCGCCCACAGGTCGCTCTCGCTCATGCGGAATTTCCAGGCCGGCATGCCGGTCATCTTGATGCCGTTCTGGATGGTCCAGAAGATCGCGCCGGGGGACCACTCGCGCGCCGTGTAGGCGAGGTTGGCGGCCGCCGGCTTGAGGCCGAGGGCGAACGGCTCCGGGGCGACGCCGGGCGCGCCGTGGCATTGCACGCAATGCTGCTTGAACAGCGCCAGTCCGCGGCGACGCATCTCCGGGTCGTCGAGCGGCGGCACGACGATGTCCGCCGCGTGCCGGTTGATGGCCTGGTGCAACGCCAGATCGAGAATCCGGTAGGTCGGCGCCAGATGTTGCGCCGTCGCCGAGATGTCGTAGAGGCCGGCATAGACGATGCTGCCGGCGGTGGCAACGGCCAGCGCGGCGAGGACCGACAGGGTGACGAGCAGCCGCTTCATCGCAGCCCCTGCAGGTAGGCGACCATGTCGCGGGCGTGCCGCTCGCTCACCGGAAGGTCGGGCATCGCGGTGTCCGGATCGAAGTGCCGCGGCTCGCGGATCCAGCGCGCCATGTTCTCGGGCGTGTTCGGCAGCATGCCGCCGAGGTACACGCGGCGCGCGACGCCGGCCAGCGGCGGGCCGACGTTGCCGGTCGCCGCGGCGACGCCGGGGATGCGGTGGCAGGTGCCGCAGCCGAACTGGCGCAGCAGCAGGCGGCCGCGTTCCGCGTCGCCGCCGGCCAGCGGCGGCGGGTCGTCGGCGCAGGCGGCGAGGGCGCCGCACAGGGCCACCGCCAGCAGCACCCGCGGGGCCGCCCCCAGCGGGCCGCGGCGCCGCAGCGTCGCCTTCACGCGTGCTTCTCCAGCAGGCGGTCGAAGGCGAGCAGCCCCGCGAGCAGCATGGCGTAACCGGCCGGCACCCACATGATCAGGCCGCCGAGTTGCTGCTCGACGAGGCCGGTATCGCGGTAGAAGGGATGCGGCGCGAAAGTCAGCAGCGCCGCCAGGGCGCCGGTATGGATCAGGGTGGTCAGCACCAGCATGACGGCCATGCCGGTATGGACGCGGCGAAAGACGGTCCACCAGAACAGCAGCGCCGAGAAGAAGAAGCTCGCATGCTGGGCGGCATGGACCCAGCTCGAGGTCAGCGCCGCGTCGAACAGCCGCGGCACGTGCCACACCCACAGCGCCGCCGCATGCAGGAGCCAGGCGGCGAGCGGCGAAATGCGCAGCGGCCAGGCGGCCAGCCGCAGCGCCGCGCGCGGCGCGACGGCGCCGAGGGCGGCATAGGGGTGGCCGAGAATCAGCAGCGGCGGCGCCACGACCATCAGCAGCTCGTGTTGCCCCATGTGAAGCGCGAACGATTCGGCGACCGCGCGCTCGAGGGGTGAGGCGACGGAGACGGCGAGCGCCAGCCAGCCCAGCGCGAAGGCGCCGGCCTGCCGCCGCGACAGCGGCGCGCCGCGTTGCAGCGCCCGAAGGTAGATGATCGCGGCGCCGGCCAGGGCACCGCCCGCGGCCAGCGCCGGGATGGCGTCGGCCGCGCTCGCCTGCGCGGCGGCCTCGTGGGCCAGCGCCGCCGCCGGCATCAACAGGAGAAGCAAGGAGATCGTCATCGGCAGATCGGCACCATCAGAACGGGCAGTGCTTCCCACAGGATCGCCAGCAGCGCGGTGGCGTCGAGGCTCAGCGCCAGCCAGGCCTCGAAGCCCTGGCGCCGCCACTCGCGGGCGATCAGCGCCAGGCAGGCGCCGCCGGCGATCGCGGTCGCGCCGCCGATCACCCACGGCACCACGGCCGGCAAGCCGCGTGCGCAGGCCAGCGCGGTGAAGCCGTAGATCAGCGCGAAGTGCAGCACCCAGACGATCACGCCGGCCGAGATGCGCAAGGTGGTGGCGACGAACGGCATGGCTACCCCGCGACGCGCCCGAAACCGTGGACGAGGACGATGCCGACCAGCGTCTGGCCCACGGTGTAGTGCCAGAACAGCCGCGCGTTGTCGAAATTCACCCGGCGCACGGCGTCGAGCCGGCCGGTCGCCGCGCGGGCGAGCACGAACAGCACCAGCGTGACGACGACCGAAGCCTGGAAGGCACCGAGCCAGCCCAGCAGGTGCACGGCAGCGGCGTAGGCCGAGCCGGCGGGCGGCTGCGTGCGCTGCCCGTACAGTTCGGCGGCGACGGCGGCGACCAGCAGCAGCAGGCCGGCCGCCAGCCAGACCGTCATCGCGCCGCGCTGCCCGGCCAAGAGGCGCCTTCCGGCGATGCCGAGCGCCGCGCTGCTGGCCAGCAGCGCCGCCGCTTCGCCCAGCGGATAGCCGAGCGCCGGCAGTTGCGCCGCCGACGGCCAGATCTGCGGCGAGACGGTCCACAGGTAGAGGTAGGAGAAGACGGCGCAGCCGTACAGCGAGGCCGACACCAGCAGCAGCACGACGACGGCCCACCAGGCTTGCGATTGCGGCCCGCTCATGTAGGCGGGCAGGCGCAGTCCGCCGCCGACGTCGATCGGCGCCGCCAGCGGTGCCGGGTCGAGTTCCCAGGCCCAGTGCAGCATGGCGGCGACGGCGACGAGGCCGCAGATCACGCCGGCGACTACCAGCTTGACCGTCAGCAGCATGAAGAAGGCTGCCGTGAACCAGGCGGCGACGACCGGCGCCCAGCCCGGCATCGGCATGCGCAGCAGGAATTGCGGCCTGGCGTCGAGCGCGCTGGTGACGATGGTCTCGCGCCCGCCGGTGGGCGCGTTGGGCAGGTAGTAGCGGCCGGCCTCGACGTCGTCGGCCAGGTTCGGCTGGTCCCACAGCGGCTCGCGGCTGGTGACGATGGGGATGCTGCGGTTCGAGTAATTGCCGTTCGGCAGCCATTCCAGCGTGCCGGCGTTCCAGACGTTGCCGGCGTTGTCCTCGGCCGACATGCGGAAGCGCCGCGCCAGGTCGACGACGAACAGCAGCACCCCGGCGGCGATCATGAAGGCGCCGACCGTCGACGTGAAGTTCAGCCCTTCCCAGCCGTAACCTGCGGCATAGGTGTAAACACGGCGCGGCATGCCGGCCAGCCCGGTGATGTGCATGGGAAAGAAGGTGACGTTGAAGCCGACGAACATCAGCCAGAACACCCAGCGCCCGACGCGCTCGGACAGCGCCTGCCGGCTGGTGTAGGGCAGCCAGTAGTAGAAGGCGGCGAACAGCGGAAACACCATGCCGCCGACCAGCACGTAATGCAGGTGGGCGACGATGAAATAGGTGTCGTGCGCCTGCCAGTCGAACGGGATCACCGCCACCATGACGCCGGTGAGGCCGCCGAGCACGAAGTTGAACAGGAAGCCGAGGATGAACAGCGTCGGCGTGTTGAAGCGCACGCGGCCGCGGGCGAAGGTGGCGATCCAGGCGAACACCTGGATGCCGGCCGGGATCGCCACCGCCATGCTGGCGGCCTGGAAGAACGACAAGGACAGCTGCGGAATGCCGGTGGCGAACATGTGGTGCACCCACAGGCCGAAGCTCAGGAAGGCGGTGGCCACCAGCGCCAGCACGACGTAGCGATAGCCGACCAGCGGCGTCTGCGCCATCGCCGGCACGATCATCGAGACCATGCCGGCGGCCGGCAGGAAGATGATGTACACCTCCGGATGGCCGAAGAACCAGAACAGGTGCTGCCAGAGCAGCGGATCGCCGCCGCGCTCGGCGACGAAGAACGGCCAGTCGAAGGCGCGCTCGAGTTCGAGCAGGGCGGTGGCGGCGATCACCGCCGGGAAGGCGAAGATGATCATCAGCGCGAACACCAGCATCGCCCAGGCGAAGACCGGCATCTTGCCGAGCGTCATGCCGGGCGCGCGGGTGCGCAGCACGCCGACGACGATCTCGACGGCGCCGGCGATCGCGGAGATCTCGATGAAGCCGATGCCGAGCAGCCAGAAGTCGGCGTTGAAGCCGGGGGAATATTTGCCGCTGGTCAGCGGCGGGTTCATGAACCAGCCGCCGTCGGGCGCCCAGCCGACGAACAGGCTGGCGAAGAACACCAGGCCGCCGACGAAGTAGGCCCAGAACGCATAGGCCGAGAGCCGCGGGAACGGCAGGTCGCGCGCCCCGAGCATGTTGGGCAGCAGCAGGATGCCCATGGCCTCGACCGCCGGCACGGCGAACAGGAACATCATCATCGTGCCGTGCATGGTGAACAGCTGGTTGTAGAGCGCCGGCCCGATGAGGTCGTTCTCGGGCACGGCGAGCTGCACGCGCATCATCAGCGCCAGCACGCCGGCGAGCAGGAAGAACAGGAAGGCCGCGCCGACGTAGAAGACGCCGACGTAGTTGTTGTTGATGACGGTGATGAAGCGCAGCCCGCGCGGTGCGTTCCACAGCCGGCGCAACTCCGCCAGCTCCGCCGCCGGGCGCGCTCCGGCATTCGGCAGAACCGTCACGGGTGGCGTGTGGGCATCCATGGCGATCGGCGGCTACTTCAGGCCGTAGAGGATGACGACGCCGATGGCATACACCGGGAATGCCGCCAGCGAGTCCATGCCCATGTGCAGTACCGTGCGATCGCGCCGTTCGAGCAGGCCGATCATGAAAATGACCGTCATGACGAGCGCCAGCAGGGCGCCGAAGGCGGCGAACGGGCCGGCGGCGACAAGCACCGGACCGCCGGGATGCAACGCGTCGATCAGCACGATGATCGTCACGTTGAAGAGATTGGTGCCGAAGATGTCCGAGATGGCCATTTCATAGCGCTTGAGACGCACGGCGGCGATCACCGTGCTGATTTCCGGCAGCGAGGTCGACAGGCCCAGGAAGACGTTGCCGAAGAAGTTGGTGCCCAGTCCGGTCTGCGTGGCAATGGCGTCGCCGGTTCGCGCCAGCAGAAAGCCGGCCGCCAGGATGACGGCGCCGGCGCCGGCCGTCTTGGCGATCAGGCGGTGCAGGTTCGTCGCCGATGCGTCCTCCTGCTCATCGGCACCCGTTTTCGGCGCTGGCCGTTCGCTGCTCTGCCAGGCGTCGCCGGAGCGCGTCTTGGCGAGCAGCCAGACGGCGCCCAGGTAAGTCGCCAGCATCGCCCAGCACCATGCGCCGAGGCCGAAGACGAGGACGTCGCCGACCACGACCGCCGCGACCGTCAGCGCCATCATCAGGATGCCGAGCACGCCCTGCAGCAGCACGGCCGGCGAACCTTGCAGGGTCGTCAGGGCGCCGCGTCCGGTGGTGGCATCGGCGATGGCCAGGATGAGGACGTTGATGGCGGCGCTGCCGAGGACGCCGTTGAGCGACAGCATCGGCGTTCCCTGCAGCGCCGCCGTCGTGGCGACGGCGATCTCGGGCAGCGAGGTAATGCCGCCGAGCAGCATGATGCCGAGGAATGCGCGGCCGATGCCCGTATTCTCGGCGATGGCGTCGGCGTAGCCGGCCAGCCGGCTGCCGGCGGCCCACACGAGCATGGCGGACAGCGCGAAGACCAGCAGGTTGATCGGCAGCGACAACTCGTCGAACATCGTCGGGCTAATGCAACGATCGCAGGTAGTCGACCAACTCGCGCATTTCGGGGTTGGTCAGGGAGAACTCGGGCATCAGGTTGCCGGGCTTGAGATGCTGGCTGCCGGCGATCCAGCCGGGCAGCGTGGCCGCGTCGATGGGCAGGATGCCGGCACCCAACGACAGGCGGCCGGCGAAATGCGTCAGGTCGGGGCCGAGCTCTCCCTTGGCGCCGATGCCGCGGACCGTGTGGCAGGAGGCGCAGTATTCGAGGAACAGGCGCCGCCCTTCCGGCCGGCTCCCGGCGGCACTCTGCGGCTTCCTTTGCGCTTCCAGCCAGGCGGCGAATTCGACGGGCGGCTCGACGCGCACCAGCAGGGCCATTTGTGCATGCGGGCCGCCGCAGTATTCGGCGCACTGGCCGCGGAAGGTGCCGAGGCGGTCGGCGACCATGCGCAAGCGGTTTTCGCGGCCCGGAATCATGTCGAGCTTGCCGGCCAGCGAGGGCACCCAGAAGCTGTGCAGCACGTCGGCCGAGCGCAGCCGCAGCTCGACCACCGCGCCGCGCGGCAGGTGGAGTTCGTTGGCCGTGGCGAAGTCGGGCGCGCCCTGCGCCGTCAGGTACTCGATCCGCCACCACCACTGATGCCCGACGATCTCGACCAGGACGTCGGCCGGCCGCTCGCTGCCGATGCGGGGCGAGGCCGGCAGCGTGTAGAGCAGGAGTGCCGAGAGCGTCACCAGCGGAAAGACGATGCCACCGGCAATCACCAGGCGGGTGCTGCCGAGCCACCGGTGCGTAGAGGACAGCGCCAGCGCGGTCAGGATCAGCACCGCGAGGAAGATCAGCCCGCCGCCGGCGAACAGGATGAAGGCGATGTGCGCGATGCCTGCGGCCTCGACGCCTTGCGGATCCAGAGCCGACTGCAGGTTCACTTGTTCTCCTGGCCGGCGCCGCCGGGCCGCCCGACGTCGCCGTCGGCGGCAATCGGCGTTCCATGCCGGGCGGATCGCGGTGTCCCGCCCGGCCCCGAGGGCATCTCGTCGAAAGCCATCTCGAGGACTTCTTCGCTGCCCAGCGGTTCGGCCCGAATGAGGAACGTCCGCAACTCGCCCGGCGCGAAGCGGAAGCTGCCGTAATAGGCGGGCGCGCCGCCGGACTTGTCCTCACGCATCTCGATTGCCTGGCGTTGCCGGGCGAGGTTGAGGGAAACGGCCTGGACCTTTGCCGGCAGGGGCTCGGGCGGGCGGCCGCTCCGGCGCATCACGGCCACCCGGAGCACGGCGACATCGGTGGCGCGCTGGACGCCGTAGGCGTGGGCGCTCGCCGCCGACAGGGACGTCGCGCTGACGATGCTGCTGCGCATGACGTACCAGTCGAATGCCTGTTCATGCACGTGCGCCGCCTGGGCGCAGACCGCCAGCCAGGGGGCGAGCAGCAGGGGGATGACGGCCGCGCGCGCGTCGAAGCGAAATCCCTGCGCAGTCTTGGTTCGCATGTCGGTCTCCTTTCGCGGCGGCAGCCGGAACGCCCGGCGCCGCAGCGATGAAGGGCTCCGGTCAATCGGCGTGCCGGAATCGAGGCGTCATGTCGCGCAGGCCATGACGGCCGCGTGCAAATCCTCCCATCGGCACGGGCCTTGCCGGCAAGCGCCATCCCATTCCCGAGGAGCACGAAATGGCAAACACCCATTGGCGCGGCGCGCCCCGTCTGGGCGCATTGGCGGCGCTGCTGATTGCCGCCGGCTGCGCGAGCTCGCCGCCGCCGACGCCACCCTCGCTGGCCCTGGCCCGGGCCGCGGTCGATGAGGCGCAGCGTGCCGGCGCGGCGCAACATGCGCCGTTGCAACTGCGCGGTGCGCAGGACAAGCTGACGCGGGCAAATGCCGCATATCAGGATGAAGACATGACCGCGGCCGTGAGGCTGGGCGAGGCGGCGGAAGCCGACGCGCGCCTCGCCGAAGCCACCGCCCGCAACGCCAAGGCGCGGCAGGCCGTGGCGACGATCGAAGGCGGCAACCGCACCCTGCATCAGGAACTGCAGCGCATGTCACCACCCCTTCCCGGAGATTCGCGATGAAACCCCTCGCCATATCGATGCTTGCCCTGGCGGGCGCGCTCGGCGCCTGTTCGACGACGCCGGACAAGAATGCCGCCCTCGAGTCGGCACGTACGCTCGTCATGCAGGTCCGCAGCGATCCGCAAGTGGTCGAGCACGCGCCGGTGGCGCTCGACCGCGCGGTGACGACCTTGAGTGCGGCGGAGCAGGCGTGGCGCGACGGCGACGAGCGCGTCGATCACCTGAGCTATCTGGCGCGCCAGCGCGCGGCGACGGCGCGCGAACTGGCCGGCCTCAAGTCGGCCGAGCAGGCGATGCAGCAGGCGAGCGCGAACCGCGACCGGCTTGTGCTCGAAGCGCGCACGCGCGAAGCGCGGCAGGCGCAGCTGGCGGCCCACGGCGCCCGCCAGATGGCCCAGCAGCACCGGGAGATGGCGATGACGTCGCACCAGCGCGCGGAGGAATTGCGGCAGCAGTTGAAGGGCATGCAGGTGAGCGAGTCCGAAGGCGGCGTGCGCGTCATGCTCAGCGGCGTCCTGTTCGAGACCGGCGAAGCCCAGCTGAAGCCCGGCGCGCGGCGGCGGCTGGAACAGCTGGCGAGCGTCCTGCGCCAGAACCCGGAGCAGACGGCCGTCGTGGAAGGTTTTACCGACAACGTCGGCGACGAGGCTTTCAACAAGGAACTCTCGGAGCGGCGCGCGCAAGCTGTGCGCGATGCGCTGGCGGCGCTCGGCGTCGATCGGTCGCGCATCGACGCCCGCGGCTACGGCGAGGCTTATCCGGTGGCGAGCAATCAGACCCCGGCAGGTCGCCAGCAGAATCGGCGCGTCGAAGTCGTGGTCTCGAGCGAAGGCGATCTCCCGCAGCAGGGATACACCGGTCCGTCCAGCCGGGATGGCGCCGTCGGCCCGAACCGGCGCTGACCGGGCCGCGGCATGCCTGCTTGCCGGGCAGGCACGCCCAGCCGGCGCTGAGCCGGGTATCGGGCGTGGCCGCCCCTATGGCGTTCCCGGTTGGTCGGCTGCCTGCCGATCGACGGTGTAGATGATGTAGTCGACCGCCGCGCGCACTTGCGCGTCGCTCCACGACCCCGGGCTGCCGCCCTTCGGCGGCATGTAGCCGCGGGCGCCCTTGTAGCCGTTGATGGCGTTGTGGTAGAGCGTTTCCCGGCCCTTGGCGATGCGCGTCCGCCATTCGGGCAGGTCGGTGATCATGGGCGCATTGGTCGCGCCGCGATCATGGCAGACCATGCAGGCGGTGCGATACACGCTGCTGCCCTGGGCCAGGTGCGGGTCGTCGGGGATGCTGCCGGTCGGATAAGCGCGGGTTGCCGGGGTCAGTTGCTGCGGGCCGCTGGTCACCGGCGGCGACGGCGGCGATGGCGGGACCGGAATCGCCTGGGCGGCGGGTGGCGCTGCGTCGGGCGCTGGCGCGGACGCGGCGGGCGGCGCCTCCACGGCCGCTTCGCGCTCGCAGGCGACAGCGGAAACGATTGCGGCAACGGTCAGGACCAGGGGGAAGCGGGCATCCATTGGACATCCTCATGCTCGTGCGGACGGAGGCCGGCGGCGGCGCGGGATTCCCCCCGCTGCCGCGGCCGCGCTGCAATGCCCCTAGCGCGCCTTGTCGGCCGGTTTCGATCCGGTGCCGGCGCTGCCCTGCTGGCCGGCGCTGCCGCCCTGCTGCGCGCCGCCGCCGGCGCCGCCGCAGATGATCTTCAATGACGAGAACTCATCGAAGAAGCCCATCTTCTTGCTGACGTCGGCGACCCTCTTGCCCGGGTCGAAGTTGGCGACCAGGTCCTTGAAGTCTTCGTTGTCATAGACCAGAACCCTGGCCTTGGGCCCGGTCTCGACGCTGCTGATCTTGCCTTTCCAGTCGATGCCGAACGGCCCGGTCATGTTGGCCATGTCGATCGGCCCGACCAGCGTCAGGGCGTCGCCGCGGAAACGCTCGTCGTCATGGAATCGCGCCCAGCAGCCGGCCTTCGTCGAAGGATCGCGCTCGGCGACGGCCAGCGGAACCAGCATGAGGACCACCGGGGCCTCGGTCTTGCCGGTGGCGCGCTTGCCCGCTCCGCCGGCGTCATCGGCAGCGGCGGCGGTGTCGGCGGCGCCAGCGGCCGCCAGGCTGATGACGCTGGCTGCGACAATGGATTTGTTCATGACAGTCTCCTCGAGGTTGAAGGCCAGCCGCCGTCACGGGGACGACGGCTCCCTGCCTGCCGGCAAGCCGCCTGCCCGCCGTTGCGACTCCCTGTGCCGCAGGCCGGTTCGCGGCCCAGCCAGCGCCAGGCGATCAACCCGGCGCCGGCCAGATAGGCGAAGCCGCCGGGCACCCACATGATCAGCCCGGCCAGTTGCTGGTCGGCAAGGCTGCGCCCGGCGCCGTAGAAGGGATCGCGGCCGAAGGCCAGCAACGCGCCGAGCAGGCCGGTGTGCATCAGCGTCAGCAGCATGGCGAGCAGCGCCGACGCGCGCCGGTCGGCACCGGCGTGCAGCGCCGCCGACCAGAACAGCCAGCCGCTTATCAGGAAGGCGGCGTGCTCGAGCGCGTGCCAGCCGGCATGGTCGAGCGCCAGCCGGTAGAGCCGCGGGGTATGCCAGAGCCAGATCGTTGCGCCATGCAGCGCAGCCAGCGCCATCGGCGCCTGCGCCAGGCGCAGCAGCGACCGCCACAGCGCGCGCGGCGCACCGCCGAGCACGGCCCGGTATTGCGGCAGCGGACGCGCCAGCGCCGCCAGCGGCGCGACGACCACCATGAACAGCATGTGCTGCAGCATGTGCCAGCTGGTGCTGGTCGCCGCCCAGGCGTCGAGGGGACCGAAGGCGGCGACGGTCGCGAATCCCAGCGCGCCATGGAAGCAGGCGGCGCGCGCGCGCGGCGGCGGCTTGCGGCGGGCGCCGAGCGCATACAGTCCCCATGCGACGGCAAGCGCCGCGGCGCCGAGCAGCGCCGGCCGGCACATGCGCCAGCGTCGTCGCCGGCAGCAGCGCGACAAGCCATGGCAGCGCGGTGCTCAGACGCATGGCGGCACGCGCAGC
>Ga0075012_10000826_pt1 | contig 32603 bp, 29 predicted proteins | sample All_14_2_FD_71474 | JGI IMG/M metagenome (GOLD analysis project Ga0075012, IMG submission 71474) | Freshwater microbial communities in response to fracking from Pennsylvania, USA - Allegheny Zone_MetaG_DW_15 | ecosystem: Environmental > Aquatic > Deep subsurface > Groundwater > Drilled...
TTGGTGGCGGTGGGGTGGGGGCTTTTGTTTTTCGGTGAAAAAAAGGGGCAGGAACCGGAGCCACCAGTGCCGTTGCAGCAGCGGCAGGTGCCCCCGGCCAACGTGCCCATTGCGGAGCAAAAAATGGAAGCCCCGCCAACGGAGGAGGTGCCCATTGCGCAGCCGGAAAACCGCATTGCGCAGCAAAAAACAACAATACGGGCGGCGGCGAAGCCGAAGCGGACCCCGCCCGCCAAGCAACCACCTGCGCCCGCCGTTTCGGACGAGGAACGGGAGCTACAGCAACTGGTGGCCCAGAAGCAGCGGGAAATCGGCCTAGACTCCCTCGATAAGGCCAGCTACGCCGACCTGCTGCAAGAACTGGACGAGCTGGAAATTTCCATCTCCGAGGCACGGAAAGACCTGAGCGGGATGCCGCAAAAGGAACGCCTGATGGAGACCCTCATTCGTTATTACGAGCTGAAAATCAGGATTTTAGAGCAAATCAATTACGAAATCAATAAAAAGAAATACCATGAAGAATTGGAAAAGCGCATTTAGTATGCTGGTGCTGGCCGTGGGCGTGTTCGCTTGTCTACAATCATTTGCGCCAGCGAAAATCGAGCGCAGCAGGGTTATCAAAAAGGATTTTGATGGAAAGCCGAGCGTGGCTGCGTTGCACCAGTTCGGGCCGCTGGTGGTGAAAAAATCTGCGGACAACAAGGTTCACCTCATCGCCGAGATGTTGGTGACGGGCAACGACGAGGAAGACATTGAAGCGGTCTTGGGCCGATTCGACATCGAGGTTCGGGAGTCGGCGAGTGCGTTGGAACTGAAGACCGACCTCGGCATTGAAAGCTGCAACAACATCAACGGCAAGACGACGGTTAAGTACAGGGATGGTTTCAAGGTGAAGGGCGTCAACAGCTACAAGGTGAACATGACGTTGGAACTGCCGAATACGGAGAAGCTGGAACTCCAGAACAAGTACGATAAAATCGAAATTCAGGACGATTTCAATGGCAGCTTGCGGGTGGATTTGTACAGCGGCGAACTGTTGGCAGCCAACCTCGGCTACCTTGACCTTGACCTGAAATATGGAAAAGCCAAAATCGGAAACCTGGGGAAAGGCGACTTAAAGGTGTATGACTCGGAACTAAGGACTGGCAATGCCCAATCGCTCAGGGTTGACAGCAAGTACTCCGAATACGAGCTTGGAAATGTGGCGGGAAATATTGAACTCAAGACCTACGACGAGCATTGGAAAATGGGCAACGTGAGCGGCTCCTTGACCTTGGACGACAAGTACTCCGATTTTGTTTTTGGCAATATTGGCAATGCGAAAATGGTCGTGTACGACGCTGAGTTCAAGGCAGAGCAAGTCGGGAATTTGGAAATCACCGACTCGAAATATTCCGAGTATAAACTCAGCAACGTGGGCGACATGAAGTTGCGCAGCATTTTCGACGACGACTACCGCATCGGCTCCGCCAAGAGCGTGGTGGTGACGGACTCCAAGTACTCCGAGTTCCGTATCCAGCAGTTGGAAAAGCAGTTCCGCATCGAGCACTCGTTTGACGATGCGGTGGTTTTGGAGCAAGTGTCGGCGGGCTTCAGCCAGATTGGCTTCGATGGTAAGTACACGGAACTGAAATTGAAGATTGCCGAAGGCGCCAATTTTGGCTTCGATTTCAACCAAAAATATGGCAACGTGAAATACCCGGAGAAGCAGGTGAAGACGCAGTTTTACGTGGATAAAAATGGCGAAATCACCATCAAGGGCAGCGTGGGCAGCGAAGGCTCCGAGAACCTGCTGAAGGTGACAGGCTTTGACAACACGGTCGTTTGGGAGTAGCGTCAGCCCATTTCACAAAAACTCAATCTTCATTTCCTGCTTTAGGCGCATCATCAGTTCGGGCCGATTGACGGGCACCTGGATGCTGAAAAGCACGTCATAAGTGCGGTAGAAGCCTGCCTTCTGGTGGTACCAATGGCCGTCGTAGAGGAAGTTCACTTCGTAATAATCGTCGCCATTGATGATGGACAAGATATTGGCCTCGCCGCCCTTGGTCGTCAGTTGGCGCATCCGTTCCTCAAAGATTTTGTGGGAATCCAGCTTGTGGTCGGTAGTGCGGGAGAGGATGGACACCTCGCCCAGCGTGTCCAGCGTCGTGAAAAGCAGGGTGTCGGCACCCTTGGAAAAATACGCTGAGCCGAACATGGAAGCCGGATAGTCCAGGCAATAGTGAAACGCTTCGTTGCAGTACTGTTGACTGGACGGTTTTGGAGCCGATTTCAAAGCCAGCAAGGTGGAAATCAGCAAAATGAACGGAGTGATTAAAAATGCGGCTCTCATGGGCAACAATTCCTAATTGCAAAGCAAGTGCCGCATTCTTCGGTGTGAAGATTTAGAAAGGCTGATAATCAACCTTTTATGAACCACCAAACATGGTTGTGTGCAAAGGATTTACTTAAAAATAGGCACAGAGAGGTCTTCACGGGTATTGGTCAGCGTGTCGCCGTTCAGCACTACTTTATCGAAAGTATGCACCCCATCGCAGCATTTGTCGCCTTTGTCGAAACCGACGAAGGTTAGCAGGGTGTCCGGCGGCAGGGTGTCCAGTTGGAAAACATAGCCTTTGGCGTTGGCATTGGCAGCGATGGCCACGAGGTAGGGCGTCGAGAAATTAATCTCGTAACCAGGGGTTTCGCCGCCTTGGTCGAGCTTCAGCGGGGTTATTTTCAGGCTGTCCAGCTTGTATTTGCCGGAGGTAATGAGGTCGGTACTATCTGCTTGCGAAAGGAAATAAATCAACTTCACATCGTCCTTCGCACAGTCGGTGATGAAGCATTTTCCGCAGGAAAAAACAGACAACAAAAAAGCAGCGCACACGGCGCCGATGGCAATTTTTCTCATGGTCAAAATCAATAAGATTTGGTGGTTTGAAGAAACGGGCGTGGGGCAAAGTTAAAGAATTGATAAAACAAGACAGCCAACTTGTCAAGGCAAGCTGTGTAGGTTAATTTTCGCAAGATTCTTTCACATAAAAATCTTGCTTATGAAACAGTTCTTCTACTTCCTTCTTTTTGCTGCCGCAATATCGCACCCGTCCGTCGCCCGCTCGCAGGATGTGGCAAAACCCTATCTGGTTTCACTGGATTCAGCGGTGGTATGGGAAGCGGGCATGTCCTTCACAGAAATCCGAGGCAATAGCGCCCGCATGTTTTCTGGCCGCTTCATGGGCTACCTCAACGAGCGGGTGGCCCTAGGATTCAGCTTCGGTGCTTTTTCCAAAAAAACTGCCGACATGTTTGACCGGGACATCGAGCGCCCACAGCTCAACTACGAGGAGGTCGGCCTCTACAGCAATTATTTGCTCCTCAACCGCAAAAGGCTCAAACTTGGCGCTGGCGCAACCCTCGGCGGAGCCTTCGCCTCGGTGGCAGACCGAGCCGTGACCGAGGAGCAGACCGTTTACATTGACAATGGGGATGGCGGTTATTTCATGGACACGGAAGTGCCGAAAACCATCGTGCGCAACAACTACCTGCACCTGAAACCGGAACTCGTGCTTAACTACTTTTTCAACCAATATTGGGGCCTGCATCTCAGCGGCGGCTACAACCTGCTGCTGGGCAAAAGCAAGTTCGCCAGCACCGCTGATTTTGATGGCTGGCAGGCCAAAATTGGCGTCGTGATGGCAATACCATCAGGCGATTGCAGGAATTGAAGTAGGTTTGCCAGTGGCGGGAATGGCCCCGGCGCATTCCCGCCACTGTTCCAACACCTTCAACCCAACGCAATGGACGCCATCCAGCAAATACACCGCAAACTGGGCAGGGCCGCATTCCTCATCGGCAACGGCCCGAACCTGGCCGCCCGCATCTTCCCCTCCTGGAAAGACCTACTCACCAATGCCGCAGACAGGCCCCTTTCATTGCCCATTGACGGCCTGACGAACACCGAAGTCTATGACCTCGTGGAGCTGAATTCCGGCGATTTCACGCAAGTGAAAAAAAGGGTGGTGGCACAGTTGTCGCTGCTGCCCAGCTACAATCTTGACGTTCATCGGAAACTGATGACATTTGCGAAGGACACCGCCTCGCCCGTGCTCACTACCAATTTCGACGCTGCCTTTGAGAGCGCCATCGGCGCAAAGGCCTTCCACCTCGACTCGAAGAGCTTCACCCGCTTTTATCCTTGGAAATCCTACTACGGCTTCGAGGAAATGATGAACCCAACCGATGGCTTCGGCATCTGGAAAGTCCACGGCGACGTGCGCTACAAGGACAGCATCCGCCTGGGTCTGTCCGACTACATGGGCAGTGTGCAAAAGGCGAGACAAATCATCCATCAGGGCAGCGGCAGCCTGTTCCGGGGCAAGGACATCGCTGACTGGGGCGGGCGGGAAACCTGGCTCTACATCTGGTTCAACATGCCCATCATCATTTTCGGCTTCGGCTTCGGCATTGACGAAGTGTTCCTGCGCTGGCTGCTGATTGAGCGCAAGCGCTATTTCAACCAAAAAGGCAAGCCGATGGACCTCTACTATGTCTGCAAGGACATGCCCTCGCCCTCCGCCCTGAACCTGCTGGTTCATCTGGGCGTGCAAGTGGTGACGGTGGGGAGCTATGCAGAGTTGTATTGAATTGGGATGGTATTTTCGGGTTCGTGGGTTTGGGAAGCCATGTAGCTCCGCTCAAAACTTCACCCCCCCGATAAACATCCTTGAGTGCCAATTCGCAACCCAGCGAAAGCAAGGTGATGGAAGCCTCCAAACCGCTGGCCCGGTTGATTTTCCAGAGTGCCGTTTCGGGGTCGTGCAGGTAAAATGCCTCGATGAAGGGCCTGTCCTGCGCCACCAGCACGTACTCCCGGAAGGAAGGGATGGAGCAGTAGTTTTCGAACTTGGTGGTGCGATCGTAGGCTTCGGTATCTGCCGATAGCACTTCAACGATGAGTTGCGGATTGGTGATGACCGCTGGACTGCCGAGGTAAAACTGCGGTTCCTCGCAAATCACTGTCACGTCGGGATAAACACCCAGATTGGTGTGGGGGATGTAAACTTTTAGGTCGCTGTTCGCAACGTGACAGTCCCGATTTTTCGAGCGCAAAAAATTTAGAAGCATTGCGCCAATCATATTGGCAATGATGCTGTGGTAAAGTGTCCCGCCTGCAATAGGTGTTAGTTTTCCGTTGTCGAATTCATGCCGCACCTCCGACTTGGCCTCGAAGGCAAGGTATTCCTCAAAATTGAACAGCTTTTTCTCTTCTGCGACGGGCTGCATCAGGACAAAATTTTTACGAAGATAATTAAAATGAGGGATACGGCAAGCGGAGATGTTGAGTAGGAACTCTCTACTTTTCATCAATCCACCACCAGCACCTTTCCCGCCTGCACCACGGCCCCATTTTGCCGGAGGCGGAAGAAATGCTGCCCTGCGGGCAAATGGGCCACGGTGTTCACCCCCTGCTTCAGGGGCTGGTCATAGAGCTTTTGGCCAAGCAGGTTCAGTATTTCCAAGCGGCAGGGCTGCTGCCCAGCACGGCTTTTCAGTTCAAACACTACCACCTCGCCAGCTGGCTGTGGGTAAATATTCAAGACTGCGGCTGGCACGGGCCTCGGCGGTTTCACGGTAGATACCGGGGATTGAATTTCCAGTTCCAGTTCATTGGTGATGACCGCCTCGTTGAAATCAAAGTAAATGGCGGCCTTGTTCGGGATGACGTCGCCGGGCACGAGGCCGGGCCTGTGCCGGATGCGGAATTTCACGAAACCGTGCGAGGCCGCCTCGTTCACGTTGCTGTCCGGCAGCATGATGTCGTTGAAGATGAACCGAACAATATCGTTCTGCTCCAGTTCCATGCGATAAGAATGGCTGGATGCTCCGGCGATGATGCTTTCAATATCAAGCAAGGAAGACAGTGTATCGGTGATGACGATATTGAAGGCCGTGTCCGTGCCCGTGTTCTGGAAGCGTATCTGGTACTCTATGATGGAATCGGCGGGGATGAAGTGGTCGGTGAGGGCACCTTGGGAGAAGGCACGTTTGTCATTGGGGTCGTAGGAGCCGATATTGGGCTGGCATTCACGGGTCAGGGCCAATGAATTGTTCACATCTGAACAAGTATTGTCGGCGGTAGCACTGGCCGAAAGACAATGTGTTTGTCCCAGCGCGGCATCGCAGGAAACTTTTACCTGCAAAGTCAAGATATATGTTTCGCCAACGCCCAAGGTGCCTATGTCAAAGACATATTCATTTCCATTTTGGGAAACCAAAGTTGAGCTGGCATCAATGTATTCAAAGTAATCGTCGAGAAAGACATGGATTTGGGCATACTCGGCGGCTACAGTTCCGGTGTTTTTGCATTGAATGGTATAAGTATTGACGAAGCAGCGGCGAAGAAATGGTACAGAGGCATCTATTTCCAATAGTGGGCAATTTTTAACGATTCGTGCAAAGAAGTCCACGATGGTAGTGTCAAAAGGGGGATTATCCAAAATGGCAATGGCCGAATTGGGGCAAACATCCCATAATTCGTTGGGCGGGATAATGGTCACCACGGCCGAATCCCCGTTGGTGGGCAGCGAGAAGCTTCCGTCAGCAGAGGTGGTCACGTAAGAGGTTTGATAACCTGACCCTTTTACCTTCCAGTTAGCTAAGGTGGTTTCGCCACTGCTCTGGCTACAGGAAAGGTCGGCATCGTGGTACAAATGGCCTTGTATGCGGTTGGCATAAACAGAGCCATAGGTATTGAACCTTATCAGATAGTTTTGCCTGTTAATGCCGTCCCCAGAAGTGCCCAGCACCAAATAGCCGCCATCGGAGGTTTGAACAGCATCGTAATGTTCATAGGGGTTTATGTGGTCTGTTTGCCAACTCCACTCGAAGTCACCGTTCGCATCTGTTTTGAGTACAAACGGGTCTAAAGGCAGGTTTTCTTCCAAGTAAACGCCAGCCGATATTAAGTAACCGCCGTCTTGCGTTTTCAACAATCGTCCAGTCCAGTAACCAAATGCGTCCCCATAGGTTTTTTCCCACTGTAGATTGCTGTTTTCATCCACTTGCACCAATTTTATCTTGCTGGAATTGGCAGTATGCAATATACCCGTAACACATATTGAATTTCCTTGGCCAGGCACGACCCCATATATTTCAAAATTGTCGCAAACAGCCGTAAAATCTTTTTTCCACAATAATTGACCGAAGGCACCAATTCTTGCTATAAAGGTTCCACCATTGCTGGGAGATGTGTCGCCCCAAATAAAATAAGAATTGTCATCAGGGTATGGTATTATATAAAACTTCGAGTAGATTTTATGTGCAATTGGCGTTTGCCATACTAAATTCCCATATTGGTCAAGCTTGGATACGATAAAAGTATCTTGGGTAGTTGGCAATCCATTAACGGTCATAAAACCACCATCATTCATGGTAATTAGCTCGGCGCATCCAACAGTATTGTATTGATTTGTTGGAAATGTTTTCATCCATAGTTGATTGCCATTTTGCCCAATTTTATACAGTTCAAGCTTATTATTGGCTGAATTTGTAGCAACCATGACTGCTGTGTTATCTGGAAAAAACCTCGTAAATGGCAGGCCAGTGGATACGGGCACATTCAAGGTAGTATTCAGCACCAGGTTTCCGTCAAAATCAAACTTTTTAGTCTTTACCCAATTTCCGTTTACTCTGGGATAAATAAAACGGAACCCATCAGCTTCTACCACAAAATCGGATATATTCCACATACTATATTCCGGGCCAATATCATATTTTTTCCAAAGCAGGTTGCCTGATGCATCCACCTTTGAGATGGTAAGGCCTGTGGTGTCTCCAACCTGTCCTGCGTATAAGTATGAAAAAACCAAATAAGCATTCTCATTAGGGATTTCCACAATTTTCTGGCTAAAGTCCATTGATGAAGTGCCAAACACAGCCTCGAACCCCTGTGCCTGCAACAAGACCGGCATCAACAAGACGCAAAAAAAGAAGTAGCGATTTTTCATAAAAATATACCAGTTTGATTTGATAAAATAGCAGTACACAAATCTATAATTTTTCCATCAACAAATCAAAAAAAAAGGGCGCAGCCAAGCCACGCCCTCATCACAATATATGAGCTTTCAATCAAATTCTCGCTGGTAGGTGGGGCTTCTGGGGCAAACAAGGATTTAGGGGTGAAAAAAGGCATGGCCTGCGCCATGCCCCAACAAATTTATGAATGATTAATTCTTGCCTTAACAATACGGCCTAAGTTGACACGCCTCACAGGCACTGCCAAACAAAGGCCCCTCAGTGCGCCGCACCATTTACCGCCTCGGCACCGTTCGACAGTTGCGACACCGCCTCGGCCAGTTGTTGGTTGGCGGAAACGGCTGGACGTGTCACAGGTGCAACAGGCTCCACGGCTGGTGCAGCCTCCACAGGCACAGGCACCAGCTCCACATTCTGGCGGCTGGTGACGCCCGCCGTCAGCGAGCGCTCGAAGGTCTGCGGGACCATGCCCGCTGCCGTGAAGCTGAACCCAAACTTGCCCGCCGACAGTTTCAGCTCGAACTTGCCCTTCTTGTCGGTGAGGGCGAATTTGTCCGGCTGGCTGTCCACCTGCACACGGGCGTTCTCGATGCCCTTGCCCGCCTCGTTCCTCACATAGCCCGCCAGGCCCGCCGGATGTGTGCCACGTACCTCCTTTATCAGATCTTTGATGGTGAACTTCTTGCGGTTCACCGGGTCGAACTCGTAAATCAACTTGCCGTCTTCCAACATCGGGTTCAGTTCCTTCTGGATGGCCCGCAGGCCCTCGTTCACCTCGTTCGTGCCCTCCTCCACGGCCTTCATCTTAGCAATGAAATCGTTCCAGGCCGCCGTGAAGCCCGTGGTCACATCCGAGAACTGCGTCTGCAAATTCGCCTTTGCAGCCTTGGCCTCCACCAGCACCGTTATCTTTTCCCGCAGGTATTTATTGGCCGTGGTCAGAAAATCGTCCACTTGGCCCCAAGGCTCGCTGCTCGGTGTGCCGAACTTCTCAAGCCCCGACAGCTTGCGTTCAGCGTCCGCCGTGGCAGCGTCCTTGAACGCATAGCCAATGGCATTGTCCAAGCGCTTCGAAAGGCTGCCCGCCTGCTGCCGCCAGGCCGCCAGCGCATCATTGGCCGCCGTGGCCGCCGCCTGCCGCACATCCAGGTTGTCCATGAGCTTCACCGTGCCGATGAGCAGTTCCTGGTCGTCAATAAATGTCGCCGTGTACCGGTCGCTGACGTCGAAGAACTTCGACAGGTCGGTCCTGCAATATCCCCAAGCCACCAACGCCATCTGGAAGTAATACTCCCGTGCGCAGGGCAGGTTGATGATTTGCGGCAAGGTACTCTGAAGGGTAGGAACCGAAGTGGAAGTGGTAGGAGCCGTGGCTTCCTTGCTGGCTTTTGTTGCCATGAGATGAACTGTTTTTATAAAGGATTCAGCAAGAGCTGACGGCCATCCTAGGGGCCATCCCCTCCGTGTTGAACCCACGGTTGGTTTATTTGAAAAACGCCCATCTCAATGTTGTATATTAAAAATTATCATCAACCGTGCCAATTTTCTTGGATAGCACCGAATTTTTCTTGAAAAGCCATTTTTTTTCTGAAAACCCGAAAATTTTTCAAAAAGGGCAAAATTTTCTTGAAAAAACCATCACGGAACCCAATCGGAGGCTAACGGAACACGCATTGAGGCTAACGGACCTCAGGTTGAGGCTAACCGACCTCGCATTGAGCCTCACCGACTTCAATCGGAGGCCAACCGACCCCAATCACAGCCCCACGACCTTGAACTTGAGCCTCGTGGACAATAATCGCAGCGCAGCCAAGCCCAGTCGCAGCCCACCGACCTTGACTTGGAGCTTCACGACCTTGAACTTGAGCCTCACTGAGGATGGTCTTAGGCCACCGATATGCAATCGTAGGGGATTTTGTGGGGGAAGCACCCCAGCCAGCTAAGCCGCTCTGGTTCATGTAAAGTTTACGCCCCGCTGTGCGTCGCTCTTGTCATTGCCGAAGGCAACCCCTGCATCACGTATGACAGCCCGCATGACGCAGCGCTTGCTTATCGGCAATGACAAGGCGACAAAAGAGCGGCGCATAGCGGGGCTTTTACCCCTGACCCCTAAAGGGGAACCTGAATTGGGAAGTGCTGGGGTGATTGCAACTGTTAGTTCAGTCCCGTTCAGTGGAATCCTTGAATCTGGTGAATCTGTGATTCAGACGATTTAAAGATTTATGGCAAAACATCTTACAACCCAAAAATATTTGTTGCTTTGCAAAAGAATCAAATATTACTACTGAACTATACATCTTCACCACCTAAGCCCATTCCCCTTCACATGGCCGCACAAGACAAAACAATCACCACCCTACAACCGGAAAAGAATCCGGCAGGCATGAAGCTGCTACGGGTTTTGCGAGGGCATTCAAAAATAATCTATGGATTAGCCTTTAGCCCGGACGGAAAAAAAATCGCTTCTGCTTCTGAGGATAAGACCATCAAAATATGGGATGTGGGTTCTGGGGAAAATGTTGCTACTCTTAAAGGACATACAAATTTTGTCTATTGCGTTTCTTTCAGTCCGGATGGGAAAAAGATTGCTTCGGGGTCTGTAGATAGCACCATTAAGTTATGGGATGTGGATTCTGGGGAAAATGTTGCTACTCTTCAAGAACATGATGGTTCTGTGCATTCCATTTCATTTAATTCAGACGGTAAAAAAATTGTTTCTACGTCTGGAGGAAAAACCATCAAAGTATGGGATGTAGATTCAGGAGAAAACATTACTCTAAAAGGCCATAAAAGTAGCGTCCGTACAGTTTTATTTTATCCCAATGGAAAAAAAATTGCTTCGAGTTCTTTCGATAATAGTATCAAATTATGGGATGCAGATTCAGGAAAAAATATCGCCACTCTAAAGCATACTGGTTTCGTATTACCCATTTCATTTAGCTCCGATGGAAAAAAAATTGCTTCAGGTTATTGGGACAGTACTATTGGAATATGGGATGTTCAAACTGAAAGATTACTGCATATATTAGAAGGACATACGAAAGGCATTTACTCTTGTGTGTTTACAACAAATAATCAATTATTAGCATCAAAATCTGGAGATGACACGGTACGACTCTGGCGCACTGACTCTTGGCAAATGGTTGCAATTTTAGAAGAACAATCTTCTAATAACGTACTTCCAAAAATGGCAGCTCACCCCACTAAGCCCATCTTGGCCGTACCCAGTGAAGAAGACACGGTCATCAAACTCTGGGAACTCGACTACGACATTTTACTCAGCGAAGATGCTCCCACCGATTCCATCCCCTATACCACTGTCAAGATCGCCCTCGTCGGCGACAGCGGAGTGGGCAAAACCGGCCTCGGCTGGCGCATGGCGCATGGAGAGTTCAAGGAGCATAGCTCCACGCATGGGCAGCAGTTCTGGGTGGTGGAAGAACTAGGCAAGCAGCGGGCAGACGGCACCGAATGCGAGGCCATCCTTTGGGACCTTGCCGGGCAAGCGGACTATCGGCTGGTACATGCGCTGTTTCTCAAGGATGTGGATGTGGCCCTGCTGCTTTTCGACCCCGGCAACCGGGATAAGCAACTGAGCGGCGTGGAATACTGGCTAAAGCAACTCTGCGTGGAGCAAAAAGCGAACTTGCAACGGCTGCTGGTAGGTGCCCGCAGCGACCGGGGCAAGCCTACCCTGACGGCCACTGAACTCCAAGACTTCTGCGACTACCATGGAATAAAAGGCGGCTACCTCGCCACCAGCGCCAAGGAGGGAATGGGCATCGGCGAGCTGATGGAACAATTGAAGGCCATGATACCGTGGGAGGAGATGCCCGCCACCATTACCACCCGCACCTTCAAGCGGGTCAAGGAATTTGTGCTGAAACTAAAGGAACAAGGCGACCGCCATTCCGTGCTGGTCAGCCCCGCCGAACTGCGCCAACAATTGGAGCCCACGGACAAAGATTGGGTATTCAGTGATGCGGAAATGATGACGGCAGTGGGGCATCTGGAAAATCATGGTTATGTGCGCCTCTGCGACACCTCCGGCGGAGAGCGGGTCATTTTGCTGTTTCCCGATATATTGGTGAACCTGGCTTCTTCCTTCGTGCTGGAGGCACGGGGCAACCTTCAGGGGCTGGGCGTGCTGGAGGAGCGCAAGCTCCTGGCCGGTGATTATGATTTCCCGGATTTAAAAACGGTGGAAAGTGAGGCCGAGCGGGAGGTGCTGCTCGATACCGCCACCACGCTTTTTCTAAAACGGAATGTCTGCTTCCGGGAGACGTTGGAAGGGGCAAACAAACACACCTTGCTAGTCTTTCCTTCCCTTATCAATGAAAAGCGGCCCAGAACCACGGACATCGAAACGGAGGACGATGTATCTTATCTCGTACAAGGTGCTGTGGAAAACGTTTATGCCTCTATGGTGGTACTGCTGGGCTATACGGAGCATTTTACCCGCAAGCACCAATGGCAGAACCAAGCGCAATATGAATTAAAGGAAAACCAGATCTGCGGCTTCCGCCAATCTTCGGAGCATGAAGGGGAAATCGAATTGACACTGTATTACAGTAAAGTGATGCCCAATCATGGTCGTCTCCTTTTTCAAGGTTTGTTTGAGAGCTTTCTGCTTCACCGGGACATAAATATTACCCGATATGAAGTCGTGCAATGTCCAAAATGCAAGGAGCGGCAGGAACGGGCCGCCGTGAAAAAACGGCTGGAAAATAAGCATAAAAATATCTTTTGCAGTAATTGTGGCCAAGAAATCAGCATACTTGACACGGCTGCTTGGACGCCCGTCATGAGCGAAAGTAGTAGCGTAATCACGAGTGAAAAAGCCCGTGTATCCAAACGTACTAAATACGAGACGGCATTGGTGAGGATAAAAGCCATCCTTCGTGAACTTGGTAGGAATGCGAAGCCATCGCCAAGTTGTTTCATCAGCTATGCATGGGGTGTGGAAGCTCATGAGAAATGGGTGCTGCGATTGGCGAAGGACTTAAGGAATGCAGAAATTGATGTTTGGTTTGACCGCTGGCACAACGTGCCTGGAAGCAGTATCACCAAGTTTGTTGATAAACTTGATGAAGTTAGTTTTGCTTTAGCAGTTGGTACGGAAAAGTATTTAGAGAAATATAAAACAGAAATCAGTGACCCTGTAGTAGATGCGGAAATCAGGATGATACAAACTCGGCTTCGCAAACGAACAGCGATTCGTGAAACGGTGATACCTTTATTATTGGATGGTAGTCAGAAAACCTCCTTCCCGCCCTTATTTGAAGATTCGGTTTATGTCAGTTTTAAGGATGAAAAAAGATATTTTGTAGAACTGTTTCGATTGATACTTCGGCTCTATAATATTCCTTTTGACTACCCTGGCTTGGATGAATTGATGGCTACTATGGAGCCAGCAGAAATCTATGTAGGGTATTGATGACCCTGTAGAGACGTCGGACGTTAACTAAACCTGTGAGGTTTCAGTAAACGTTTTCGCAACCAGTTGTTACTCACCGGTTCCGGCAATTTTTCCGATATTGCTCCCCGCAATACCACCGAACCATGGAAATCATCAATTTCGACCCCCAGAAAAAAGGGGTGAAGCCCAAGAATTTCAGCCAGACCCGGGAGCGGATTCACCAGATTGTCTTTGAATCGGACACGCCAGAGGGCAAGCTCTTCGACGTGCTGTTGCTTGTGATGATATTCTTGAGCATCCTGCTCGTGATGCTGGAGACCATCCCCAGCTTGCAGCAGCGTTGGGGCCGGTTGTTCCTGACGCTCGATTGGGTGGTCACTGCTTTTTTCACCATTGAGTACCTCGTCCGGCTCTACTGCGTGTACAGGCCCAGGAAATATGCCACCAGCTTTTTTGGCATCATAGACCTCGCTTCCATCCTACCCGCCTACCTCGAATTCGTGTTCCCCGGTGCCCATTCGCTGATGATTGTGCGCTCGCTCCGGCTGCTGCGGATGTTCCGCATCTTCAAGCTGGACGTGTTCCTCAATCAGGGCAACCACCTCATGGCCGCCCTGCGGCAAAGCCGGGAGAAAATCTTCATCTTCATGTTCTTCGTGCTGCTGATGGTCTGCATCTTCGGTTCCATCATGTACGTCGTGGAGCACAACGTGAACGAGGGCTTCGACAGCATACCCACCTCCATCTACTGGGCCATTGTCACCATCACCACCGTTGGCTACGGCGACATCAGCCCCATCACGCCCCTCGGTAAGTTTATCGCTTCCATCATCATGGTGATGGGCTATGCCGTCATCGCTGTGCCGACGGGCATCGTCACCTCTTCCATGATGCAGCAGTACAACAAGCCCAGCAGCTCGCAGCATTGCCAAGGCTGCGGCAAAGAGGGGCACGATGCTGATGCGGAGTTCTGCAAATATTGTGGAACGGATTTGAACCGATGAGGGGGAGTTGGTGCATGATGGAGCGGGTGCCTGGGATGGTTACGCCAAGGGAAAGCCCACAAATGCTGGTGTTTATGTGTATCTATTGGAATATACGAGCGTGGTTTTGGGGCAAACGAAAACCTTGTCGGGAGCGGTGACCTTGGTGCGGTAGGGATTGCTTCGCCGCATTTTTTCAAAACTATTTACCTCCAATCCCTACCTTTGGTCCTTCGGGCAGACCAACTGCCCCAGCATGCAATCACTAAATCATCAATACATTCTTCATGAAAAAACGCTACCTTTTTCTCCTCCTGCTGGCAATGGCTGGCACGGCCCACTCGCAGCAGCGCCCCATCCACGTTTCCGAGTTGAAACAACACCCCGAACTGATGACGCACGAGCAGTTGGTCGGCCTCCGCAAGGCGGGCATTGACGAACAGGGCTTCCTGCCGCCGCCCGCCAGCCTGGCCGGGTACAACCTGCTGGACTCCATGTACCGCTACGATGTCCTGGGCGGTGACTTAGGTCTCTGGGAAAAAATCTACTACGAGAACGATTGCCAATCGGGCCTGAACGTGTACAAGGAGCGTTTCAGGTGGGACGGCATCCCCGACGAATTCAAGCCCGTTGACCGGGAATACTGGTCCTACTTCCCCAACGGCGCTATAAAAACCAATCGCCTGAACTATTATGATGAAGTGTCGGATACTTGGCTGTGGCTTAGGTATGACACGCTTGTGGCGCCGTTCAAAACCTTGGAGCGTTGGGACAAGTATTGGAACCCGTCAGCACAACAGTTCAGCAGTGGCAGCAGGCTGGTGTACGAGCGCAATGCAAACGGCGACGAAACCCTCGTCACGGAACAGGATTTGAACGAGGATATACAGGATTGGCGGAATGTCCTGCGCAGTAGCTATACTTACGATGCAAATGGATACCCTAGCTTGCGATTCGTGGAGGCTTGGGACGACCAGAACAGCGAATGGTTCAATTATTATGAAATCGCTTATACGTATGACAGCGAAGGCAAAATCCTGCAATATATCCGCAAGGATTATACGGGCAACATCTCGGAGCCAGTCTATCGCTATACTTATACCTATGATGCAAACGGGAACAATACCCTCATTAGCTTTGAGCAATATGATGCATCGCTCGGTGTTTATAACGAGGACAGCCGCACCAGCTTCAACTACGACGCCAACAACCAAGCCGTTTCTTCTTTGGTGGAGGTGTATGATGGGGGCGATTGGATCAACAGCAGCAAATGGGATGCGACCTATCATCCCAACGGAATATTGGCCACACGTGATGGATACGACTGGGATATTGACTCAGGAACTTGGCTTCAAACGCAAAAGGAAATCCTCAACAGTGAAGGCGAATATACTTATTATGAATACAAGTCCGATTATGACGCCAGCACTGGCGGTTTCGGTTTTGGATTCAGGGTCAATTATGATTTCAATGCAATGAATTTATTGACCCAGATTAAATTTGATTTCTTGTTGTTCGGTACTTTTGATACTTGGTCGCTATCCAATTTTGACACTTATGAATACGACGCCAACAACAGGACGCTGGAAATCGTTTATCGGAAATATGACGCTGCCATCAGCGATTATGCCATATCCGGCAAGGACCATTACTATAATACCGGCTGCTTCTACATCTCCGATACGGATGAGCCTGCTGCGGCCAATGACCAATGCGCCCATGCCAACCCGCTCCGCCCCGGCCAGCCCATCCAATGCACAGCGGCCATCGGCACTGAGCCTGCGCAGTTGGAACTCTACGCCTTGAACGGCGTCAGGATGCATCACCAAGCGTTCCGGGCAGGGGAGGGCATCGAGCCATCCCGCTCATTGCCGAACGGCATGTACCTGCTGCTGGTGAAAGGGCAAAACGGCACCACCTACCGCTCAAAACTGGTTTGGATGAATTAAGGTTTTAACGCAAAGGTGCAGGGGCGCAAAGTCGCATAGAATAAAATCCATTGCGTCTCTGCGCCTTAGCGCCTCTGCGTTCATCCTATCATTGCGCCGAAGGCGCAATATGATTAATAACGCAAGGTCGCAAGGGGTAATCCTCATCTCTGTGTCCTTGCGGCTTAGCGCCTTTGCGTTATTAAATTCGTTCGCAAATACCTTATGATACAACCTCGTTATTCCGTATGCGCTTGGCGTTTACCACTCACGACGGTATTTCCCGAAAATGCCCCATCTTCGCCCCCTCAAAATCATAACAATTTCCAACATGAAACAACTGATTCAATTCCTTTCCATCGCCCTGTTGGCGACGGCATTCTTCACCAATTGCAAGAACAGCAAAAGCCCCAGCACCGAGGCCACGGTGGTGGACAGCATGGCAGCCTATGAGCCGATGGTGGCGGGCTACTGGATGAACAAGGCATGGTGGGAAACCCTGCAAAAGACCAAGTCACCGCACGAGGCCGCCAAGCACCTGGGCCTTGCGGGCGTTACGGTGGACAAGGACAGCACCGGCGCTTGGACGGCGGTGGTGAACTATGCTTTCCACGAAGGAATGATTTACAAGCTGCAACCTGCCGAGGGCGGCAATTTTGCCCTGATAAACACCGATGACAACAACTCCGTGGCGCACGAATTCAAGTTCAACGCCGACAAAACCGTCTTCCTCGATAGCTTCGAGATGGTGCGCATCGGCGATGCCAATATGGACGACGCCGACCTGTCGGCAGGCATCGTCAGCGGCACCTACAGCCTGAAGGGCAAGCCGGGCGACGTGACCTTTTCCTCCAACGGCTCCATCAGCGGGCTGGAAGGCTACGACCGCTATGATGTGCTCTTCGACTATATCGAGGACCAGTTACAAGCCGATGAAATCATGCTCATCAAGCCCAACACGGATGGCGACAGGGATTTTTATGTCTTCGAAATCAAGGGCAACCAACTGCTGCTTTCCACCATTGACGAAAAAATGCAAAAGGACAGCAGCACGCTTTATTCCAAGGGGAAGGTGAAGTTTGAGCTGACGAAGAAGTGATATGGTGTTGTTTGTACCGCCGCTTTGTCATCGCCGTAGGCGACCTCTGCATCACGCTGTGTGGCAGCGGTAGTCTTCGACCATGACAAAGCGGTATGTGCAAATCACTTTCCCCTTAAATCCGTTTTCCCTTCATATCCTGCCCATTCTGGTGCAGAACCATTTCCTTTACCACGCCATCCACGGCGGGCAGGAAATCCACTTTGGCTTCCACCACTTTCAGGAAGAAATGGCGTTCGCCTTCAGCAAACAGCTCGAATTCCGGCTGGCCAGTGGCTTGCAGGTAGAGCTTGCCGTCCCTCGTGCGGATGGTCAGGTCGAAGTTCGGGAAGAGGTTATAAGTGCCCACGTAGCTGTCCAGCAGGGCCTGCGGCACGGCTAGGGCCACTTTCTCAGTGGGCTTGTCCTTGTCGGTGCGGGTGTAGATCTCGTCGGTGCCGAAGGGCATGGGCTGCGTGGGTTTGAGCGTCGTCACTTTGCCCGCCTTGTTCCGCTCAAAAACCAGTCGGGTAGGGTAGTCCTCGAAGTAAAAGCGGTCTTTTTCGTAAGCGAAAACCTTGAAGCGCTCGCTGCCCGACCGCTGCGAGTAGAGTTGGTTGCCTTCTAGGGTGATGTGCCGCCACTTGTCGGTATCGCCGCCCAGTTCATAGACGCCCACATATTCCTTCAGTTTTTCAGCGGTCAATTCGATAGGTTTCAGTTGCGCATTGGTGATGCCCAGCACGGTCTGGGCGATTTTATAGGTCATGTCGCCAGGGCCTTTTGAGTTTGTATTGGAGAGTGCGATGACGTACAGGTGTGCGTCTGGCACCCGGATGCCGTTGGTCGTGAAGCCATGAATGCCGCCGCTGTGGTAGATGAACTCGTGGCCGTCCACCTTGTCCATGGCCCAGCCGTAGCCGTAGTGGGTCATGCTGCCGTCGTTGAGCTTGTTGGGCGTCCAGGCAAGTTTCAGCAGGTCTTTTTTCACCAGTTTTTCGGTGTAAAGCGCTTCGTCCCATTTGCCGAGGTCGGCCACAGTGCTCATCAGCGAACCAGCGGCGTGGGGGAGGGTCATACTCAGGTAGGGGGCATTGACGAAGGTACTTGCCCCTGTGGGGCTGTCCGTCTCGCCATCGCTGTAGCCATGTATCCGGCGGGGTATGATGCGGTCGGCGACGTCGAAATAGCTGTCCGTCATACCGAGCGGCTGGAAGATTTTCTTTTCGATGAACTCAGCGTAGCCCATGCCCGATGCCTTTTCGATGACAGCCCCGGCCAGGACGTAGGCGGAGTTGTTGTACAACCATTTTTCGCCCGGCTCAAAATCGAACGGCTCGTTTTTGAAATAATCTATTAGTTCATTCAGGGTCATGTCCTTTTGAAAAACGCCTTGGAAACTTGCCATGCCCGTGTAGCTCTTGATGCCGGAGGTGTGGTTGAGGAGTTGCGACACGGTGATTTTGCGGCCACCGGTGGGGTAGTCGGGCAGGTACTTCGTCAGGTCGTCGGAGAGGCTGACCTTGCCCTCCTGCACCAGCATGAGCATGGCCACGGCGGTGAACTGCTTGGTGATGCTACCCAGCCGCAAGATGTGGTCGGGCTTCATTTTGATGTCAAATTCCATGTCGGCCATGCCATAGGCTTTTTCGAAGAGGACTTTGCCGTTTTGTTGCACCCGCACCACCACGCCGGGTTCGTCGGGCTTGTACTGCTCCGCAACGATGGCGTCAATCTTGTCGGCCAATGACTGCGCCTGGGCGGCATTGAACGGCATTGTTGCGAAGCAAAAAAGAAGGAAAAAGGCGGAAAGGAATGATTTCATCTTCATTGGTAGAATGTTTTGTTTGTAATAATGACGGGTGAAAATACATCGAGGGCTGTGCACCCGGCCATGACTTCGACCAACTGACCCAGAAATTCCACTGAGGTTGGAACAAGGCTGCCAATTACAAACACTGGGCTTTTTAAAAAATAAAAAGAGGCTGAATCACAAGTCGTTTAGTTGAGACGAATGCCAAATATTTGGTTAACTCGTTTGTGACTTGACTTGTGATACAGCCTCTTTTTCAGCTAAGAAATCAGCGCGAATTATAGGCCGCTTAAGTAGGTGTCTATTTCAGCAATAGATGTTTCAGTGGGGGTTAAATCCACCTTTAACTGGTCAGTAATAGAAAAAGGGGCAGTGTGGGCTAAGAAATACTTCTCCTTGCCTTCGTTGCCCTGAACGGCCAATGCCACCAAGAATGCTTCATAACCTACCAAAACATCTGGAGAGCAAAGGCTCGTCCCCAAGGAGAAAACACTGTTTGAATTGGTAAGCACCATGAATACTGCGGTGTTATCGGTTGTAAATCCGGTCGGCAATGTTGAGCAGACTGATGTAGTAGGGCCGGAGCTTACATCCAACGGTGATGCGGCATTGATCCAGATTAAATTCGCTGAATTGAGCAGCAAATGCGAAACATCCCCCAACTGGTATTTGCTAACATCGGCAGTATTGGGCGTCCCATCGTCGTTCCAAGTGGTCAAGCCAGTATTGCTGTCCGTTTTACCATAAAAAATATCCGTATCTGGCGCATAGCCATTTAGGGCAACCATATCAATAGGCATTTTCTGCCCCCCTACAATATTGACAGGCTTTCCGCTTTCTGTGACGGACACAAATATTTGCCCATAAGAATCAAGTCCAACGCCGTCTGCGGTTTGTGTGGCAGTTTGATACCGTATCATATCGCCTTTTTTGTTTATTTCACGGAATTCAATGGAAAGGCTACCAATACTGACAGACTTGCCATTTGCATCAACAAAGCCGGGGGAAGTGATAATGGTGTTTTTAGATGGCGATTCATAGCCTCCACTTGAAGTGAAACTACCAGTTTCCGCAGGTTTTTCCAATGCGCTAAAAAGGTTGGATAAAGTAGCTGGTGTTTCTTTTTCGTCTTTTTTGCATCCAAAAAAGAGTGCTACAATCAGTAGTGCTGAAAGTGCTTTGAGAGAAGTTTTTTTCATAAAAGGATTTAGATTTAAAATGAAATGATATGGTTTCTCTGAATTGGAGCACTGCAAATCTACGGCTAATATCACTTTAGGCTAATGTCATCATTTCTAAATGACAATCACTTAACGTTTCCTTATGAAATTGCCGATTAAACCCCGTCCTTTAGCCTGCGTCAAAGGCCCATTATTTCACCGAAATCTCATCATCAAAAAATTGAACGAACAATGAAAGCATTCGCATCCATCCTTTGCCTCTTGGTAGCCGTCAACCTCGCAACAGCCAATCACCTCAGCCCCATCATTGCCGCAGGCCAGCTCCCGCCAAAATGGGAAAAGCTCGGCGAGCGCAAGGTCAATTTCACGGTTGACCGGGACGAAATCGTCGTGACCGCTGCCGAGGGCCGCTTCACAGCCTTGAAGCTCATGGTCAAAAAAGGCAGCATCAACCTGCACAAGATGGTCGTCCATTTCGGCGACGGCAGCACGCAGGAGGTGGAAACCCGTGACCAAATCCCTGCCGGGGGCGAGAGCCGGGTCATCAACCTGGAGGGCAACCGCAGGGTCATCCGCAAGGTGGTCTTCGTGTACGACACCAAGAACTTCGCCGACAAGCGGGCGGAGGTGGAACTGTGGGGCAGGCACTAGGCCAGTTTCCAGATAGCCAGTTTGCAGTGGGCAGTCAGGGCAGTATTGCGCTGGCTGCCCACTGCTGTTTTCATGGAGCACGAACGGAACTTTTTTGCAGCGGCGGAACGGTCGGCGGGGTTCGCTGAACCTCAGAACGGGCAAGTGTTTCAGGGCAATTCCGGCGCTGGGGACGGCGGTTTGGGATTTCTTCTTTTTTGAACAACCGCCAAATGGGCCGACATATAGAAAATAGCTGCCGTGGGTTGGCGATAGAAAACCCACGGCAGGCTGCTAATTTTCTAACCAAAAACGATTACAATGAAAACCATTGCATCATTGGCGTGGCTGCTGGTCGCCATCTGTTTTGCGACTGCCGCCCCGACCCCTCACACGACACTACCAGTAAACTTGAACGATTGGGAAAAACTCGGCGACCGTACCGTTGACTTTGCGGTGGACAAGGACATCATCTACGTGACGGCGCTGGAAGGCAAGTTCACGGCGCTGAAAATCAAGTCTAAGTCCGGCGCCATCAACCTCCACAAGGTGGTCGTGCATTTTGGCGACGGTACCGAGCAGACCATCGAAACTCCCGACAAACTGGCCGATGGCGCCGAGTCCCGGGTCATTGACCTGAAGGGCAATACCCGCACCATCAACCGGGTCGTGTTCTGGTACGATACCAAGAACTTCGAAGGCAAAAAAGCCGAGGTAGAGCTTTGGGGCAAACACTAGGCGTGTTTAAAGTCCTCAACATCAGGTGGGCAGTCGGTGCAAAGTGCACTCGCTGCCCGCTGTTTTTTCGGGGCTTGAATAAAGTCAGGGCAAACCATGATAGTGGTCATTTCGTGGCGCGATACTATTCCTTAAACTTTGCACTGAGATAAAGACTGACATAAAGGCCACGCTCTCGAAAGGTCTTAGTGTGGAGAATCCCAAAACCGAGGCCCCAAAGAACCACGATAAAACTGCGGAGTTTCGGGTTCAGTGGTATTCGGGATGTCAGCCCGAAGGCCCGAAACCCCTCAGGATTTGACCCCAAAGGCCAATTTTTAAAAAAAAGAGCCATGAAAGCCTATCCAAAAGTGGTGGCAATAATTGCAGGGCTTATTTTGATGCCACTCCTTGCATTTGCCCAAAATGAAAAAACGCTGCTCGCCCAACTGCTCGAAGAAGAGCAGCAGACCGTGGAAGCCTTGGCCCTATATCCTACCGACACCCGCACCGCCATACTGGAAGCTTCCAAATATCCAGAAGCATTGATAAAATTGGAGACGATTCAGGGCAAGTCGAGTGCTGCCTTCAAAGCGCTGCTCGAAAAGTACCCGAAAGCCGTACAAGAGGACGTGTGGGACCTCACCCGATACCCCGGCCTCGTGTCGGCACTGGTGACGGGCGGCCAAAAGGACGGCATTGACTTCGAAATGGCGGTGCAGGATTTTCCGAAGGAAATCGTGCCGAGGGCAAGGCGAACTTCCGATGATTATTTCCCGCTGCTCGTGGAGGTTGACCGCCTGAACCGGTATTGGGATGCCGCCTTCGGCGAATTGCTGACGGGCTACCAGCCCGCTACAAGGGACGCCCTGAACCAACTCGTGGGCCTGCCCGAAGTGCTCTCGTTGCTTACCGACAACATCCGCCTGACCGTGCTGGTGGGCGATATTTACCGCAAGAACCCCACTTGGCTCCTACAGCAGATGGATTCGCTCAACCTCGTGGTGGCGGAAGCCCATGCGAAGGAATTGGAAGCGTGGAAAACGGACCTTGCCAACGACCCCGATGCCCAGCGGGAGTTCGAGGAATCGGCAGAAGCCTACGCCGAGGAATACGGCTATGACGATGATTACTATGACTACTATGACAACCTCAACTATGGCAACAATGTCCACCATGAGTACGTCGTTGACCAATTTTATTACCAATACAATTATCCCTACTGGTTTGGCTATCCGCACTGGTATCCATACCCACGCTGGCGGCCATATCCCTACTGGTACGACTGGGGCTTTTACGCCGGACCTGGCAATGTCATCGTCATCATTGACCTGCCCTCGTTCTGGTTCGTTGACTGGTATTTCTACCAGCCCTGGCACCACTACTACTATCCGCACCTGTCGAGCCGCTACGTGAACCACTACTACGGCCACCGAGGCTCGTCGGGCAGCATCAGCTCCAATGTGCGCAACTGGCACGAGCGCAACCGGGACATCGTGACCGACGACTGGCTGAACAAGTCAAGAACGGATGCCAATGAGTTTCGGGAATTCGGCAAGCTGGAAACCGAGCGGGAAAAGTACAACCGCTCGCACCCCGACAAGCCCGTCACCCAGCAGGATTTTTTGTATAAAAACCGCAAGCAGTACCCCGGTCTGTCCACCTCTGTTGAGCGCAAACGAGAGCAAGAACGCACACAACCGCCCGTCGTGAAACCGACCGAGCCTAAGCGCCCCGACTTGCAGCAGCCACGCACCACGCAGCCTACCGTTCCCAAAAAAGAAGTGCCAAAAACGCAACCCAAAATTGACCTTCCAAAAGTGGAGCGTGCCGAAAAGCAGCACCGTGATGTTTGGGAAAAAAGCAAGCGGGAAACCCAGTCCCAGCGGCCCACCGTGGAAAAACCGAAAGCTGCGCCACCGAAGCTGAACAAGCCATCGCAGCCCAAGCCAAAAGTGGACAGGAAGCCAAGCGCCCCCAAAACAAGGGGGAATTGAGGCTGGCTGGCGCAACAGGCGGTTAAGGGGCTTTGAATCAATAGAAATCAAGGGGAAATAGGTCGGGAGGGGTATATTTGCCGCAGCTAAATCATTCACCCGATTCCTAGATATGCGCAGATTCCTGAAAATCATTTTGATGCTATTGGTTGGCCCCACCGTGCTTCCAGCCCAACAAGAAATCCCGCCCTTAGAAATTGCCCACCTGACGGGCAATTTCTACGTTTATACCACCTACAATTTTTATGACGGGCAGGCAGTCCCTTCCAACAGCCTCTACGTGCTGACCGACAGCGGCGTGGTCTTGATTGACACGCCTTGGGACAGCACCCAGTTCCAGCCTGTGCTCGACAGCATCGAGGCACGGCATGGGAAAAAGGTGGTGCTTTGCATTTCCACCCATTTCCATGCCGACCGCACGGCGGGGCTGGAATACTATCGGGCTAAAGGCATCCGCACTTATTCCTCCAAACTGACGCTGGACTGGTGCAAAAAAGAAGGGGAAAAACAACCGGAATTCACTTTTTCAAAGGACACGGTTTTCCAAGTCGGCGGCCTGCGCCTTGAGACGTATTACCCCGGCGAAGGCCATGCCCCGGACAATATCGTCGTTTGGTTTGGGCAGGCGAAGCTCCTGTACGGTGGCTGTTTTGTAAAAAGCGTGGAAAGCAGCGGGCTTGGCAACCTCTCCCACGCCAACCCGGCAGCGTGGGCAAAATCAGTCCAAAAAGTGCGCAAAAAATACCGAAAGGCACGGTACATCATCCCCGGACATTTTGGCTGGCAGGGCGACGGGCTGCGGCATACCGCCAAGTTGCTTCGCAAGCACCTAAAAATTTAGTCACTCATTTTGAAGATGAAAAAAATCCTCGCTATCTGCGGCAGCACCCGTGCCGAATCCGCCAACCTCAAGCTCTTGCAGGTGCTGGCGCAATGGGCGGGCAGCAGCTACGATTTTAACATCTACGAGGGCCTGGCCAGCTTGCCGCATTTCAATCCCGACCTCGACGTGGAGCCTGCGCCCGAAGCAGTCGCCACATTGCGCCAGCAAATAACCGAAGCCGACGGCGTCATCATCTGTACGCCGGAGTACGTGTTCAGTCTGCCGGGCAGCTTGAAGAACGCCTTGGAATGGATGGTCTCCACCGTCATTTTCGATGGAAAGCCGACGGGCCTCATCACGGCCTCGGCCAGTGGGGAGAAGGGCCACGAGCAGTTGTTGCTGGTCATGCGGACGCTTTCGGCGGCGTTCACGGAGGAGACGCAGCTGCTGATAAAAAGCGTGAAAGCGAAAATTGACCACGGTGGCCAAATCAAGGATGCGGCGACGGAAGCGGCTTTGCGGCGGTTTTGGGCGGGGATGGAAACCTCGATTTTGGAAAAAATGGATAGTATGAAAACGCCAAAAACTGGGCAGAAGGCCTACACTATCACCACCAACCGCTCCCAATTCGACCTCCCGCTCATCCACCGCTACCTTAGCGAGGAATCCTACTGGAGCAAGGGAATCCCGATGGAAACCGTGCGGAAAGGCATCGAAAACTCACTGTGCTTTGGTGTTTTTCAAGGCGAAAATCAGGTTGGCTTCGCAAGGGTCATCAGCGATTTTGCCAGCTTTGCCTACCTCGCCGATGTGTTCATACTGCCGGAACACCGGGGGCAAGGCTTGTCTAAAATGCTAATGAAAACCATCCACGAGCACCCCGATTTGCAGGGCCTGCGGCGTTGGATGCTGGGTACTTTGGATGCTCATGGGCTGTACCGACAGTTCGGTTGGAAGGAACTCGCTGCCCCAGAGCGGTTCATGGAGCGGCACAACCCGGATGTTTACAAAAAACAATAAATGATTGATTTTCAAACCATTGACTGGTCATCCATCGAAAAGACCGAACACCCCGGCGAATCGGGAACGGCATACTGGCAAACGCTGCAACTGCCCGGCCTTCGCCTGCGCATCGTGGAGTACTCGCCGGGCTACATGGCTGACCATTGGTGCCAAAAAGGGCATATCGTCCATTGCCTCGAAGGCGAGTTCGTCAGCGAGATGGAGGATGGCGGTTCGTTTTTGTTGAAAAAAGGCATGACCTATGTCGTGTCGGATAACCTAAGCTCCCACCGCTCCGTCTGTGCACAAGGCGTGAAGCTGCTGATTGTGGATGGCGATTTTTTGAAATAAACAATTGATAATCAATATGTCGAAACCTACTGCCACTGATGCCGAAACTGTCCAAGCTTGGCTAGACCAACTCGACCACCCCATGAAGGCCGACCTCGAACTGCTCCGACAAACCGTCCGGGCAGCCCACCCGCCCATTGCGGAGCGCATCAAATGGAATGCGCCGAGCTACTACCTCACCGCCGACCTCTTCACCTTCAACCTGAGCAACAAAAAGGAAATCCGGCTCGTGTTCCACCACCCCAGCATTGTGCAGGTGGCCTCGCCGATGTTGGAAGGGGACTGGAAGGACAGGCGCATCGCCTATTTCCGCTCATCGGCGGAGGTGCAGGAGCGGCTGCCGGAACTGGATAGGGTGGTGCAAGAAGCGGTGCGAGTGGCAGGAGGTTGAATCGAGCGGAACTTTCGACTGTTGCTTTTAGATTTGACTGCATTGTTTCGAAATAATTCATTTATGCTTATCACCTACTATGTTGCCACCTCCCTTGATGGCTTCATTGCTGGCGAAAACGGTGATTCTTTACCATCTCACATTTTTTCAAAAAAAATCTTCCTCCCTTTGTCCGACCTCGTGCATCCCATTCGTCAGCGGGGTGTGTTTTGATACTGAAACACGATGAACCAAATTTTTTCACTCAAAATTTAAGTAAAAATGGACAAGTACATGTTGTTGTTTCGCAACCAATCGAATGTGGAAGAACTTTACGCCAATATATCACCGGAGGAGATGGAGGCAGAATTGGGCAAATGGAACACGTGGATTGGCGGCATCGCTGCACAAGGCAAATTTGAAGGTTCGGAGGCGCTACAGCCTACCGGCAAAATCGTGACCGGCTCCAAGCGGGTGGTATCCGATGGGCCCTATGTGGAGAGCAAGGAGTTGGTCAGTGGCTACCTTGTGCTCAAAGCCGATAGCATAGAGGAAGCCATCGAACTATCGCAGGGCTGCCCCATCTACGACCTCGAAGGCATCGTGGAAGTGCGGCAGATTCAGGTTTTCGGCTGAAATTCAGCAATTGAGGAATTTGGAAATTGGGCGGAAGCCCAATTTCTTAATTTCCCAATTTCCTACTTCCATGCAAGCCACCGAGCAAATCAACGAACAGGCATCGCATCTTTTCCGGCAGGAGTCGGGAAAGATGCTTGCCGTGTTGGTGAAGCTGTTTGGCCTCCAACAGGCCGAGGTAGCGGAGGACATCGTGCAGGAGACCCTGCTGGCGGCCATGCAAACCTGGAAGCTAAAAGGCATGCCCGACGACCCAAGGGCCTGGCTTTACCGAACTGCCAAGAACCGAACCATTGATTTTTTGCGCCGGGAGCGCAATTTCCGGGACAACATCGGCCCGGGTTTTGCGCAGCAAAGCCTCATGAACGCAGGGCCGACCCAGTGGATGGACGGTTTTTTCCTTGATGCCGAAATCGAGGACGCGCAGCTCCGCATGGTTTTTGCCTGCTGCCACCCGGCCATCCCCGTCGAGGCACAACTCTCGCTGGTGCTGCGCAGCCTGTGCGGACTCAGCAACCGGGAAATAGCTGCCGCCTTCCTGTTGCCGGAGGAGACCGTTGCGAAGCGACTGTACCGGGCCAAGGAAAAAATTCGGGAAGAAAACCTGCGGCTGGAAGTGCCCCAAGGCGAGCAATTGACACCCCGACTGGATGCCGTGCTGCAAGCGGTTTACCTATTGTTCAACGAGGGCTACAAGTCTGCCACCACCGATGCCATCATCCGACCCGACCTCTGCGAAGAGGCCCTGCGCCTCGGCCAACTGCTGGCGAAGCACCCGTTCACCAACCTGCCCAAGACCCATGCGCTGCAAGCGCTGATGTGCTTCCACGCCGCCCGCTTCGCCGCCCGCATGGACGAGGACGGCGACATCGTCCTGCTGGAAGACCAAGACCGCCGCCGCTGGGACCGCCGCCTGATTGGGCTTGGTTATATGCACCTCCGTAACGCTTCCGCTGGGCAAACCGCCAGCGAATACCACCTCGAAGCGGCCATCGCCTCCTATCATGCCTCCTCGCCGAGCTTTGACCAAACGAATTGGAAGGGCATTTTTTATTGCTATGATTTGCTGCTGAAAATAAACCCATCACCCGTGGTGGCCATGAATCGGGCCATCGCTTTGGGCTATTCGGAGGGGGCCAAAGCGGGTATCGAAGCGCTACTGAAGCTGGAAGGCTTGGAAAAAAACCAGTTTTACCATGCCGCACTCGGCGATTTTTGGGCGAAAAACGGCGACGCCACCAAGGCGAGGGACTGCTACGAGAAAGCATTGCCGTTGGCGCTGTTGCCCGCCGAGCGAAAGGTGATGGAGACGAAAATGGAAAAATTGGGCGCTGCCCTTTAAATCAAGCCGACCCCTCGGATTATTTCGCTATTTCTAACAGAAATCCCTCCTTGTACTGTCGCCCAATCGGCACCACCATTTCCCCGATTTCGATGACCTGCGCCGTGTAGGCTGTGACCTTGGCCTTGGCCACGATGAACGATTTGTGTACCTGCACGAAGCGCCCGGCGGGCAGTTCCTTTATGAAATTCCCGATGCTCACCTTGGTGAGGATGCGCTGGGTGGGCAGCACGATTTTCACATAATCCTTCACGCCCTCCACGTAGAGGATGTCGTCGAGGGGATGCGGAGGGTCTTTCGGTCGGCTTTTACGAAGATGGCGTCGGTCGTTGGTTGTTCACCAAGGGTGTGAACCGCAACAACTGGCCCGGTGGCGGTTGGCTGGCCCAGCCGTTGTTCCAAGAATTTTTCGATGGCCTGCACGAAGCGCTTAAACGGGATGGGCTTCACGAGGTAGTCGAGCACGTTCAGTTCGAAGCCTTCCACGGCAAACTCCCGGTACGCCGTGGTGAGCACGATGGCGGGCCGGTGCTGAATGGACTGGATGAGTTCCAGCCCCGTCAGTTCCGGCATCTGGATGTCGAGGAAGAGCAGGTCGGGCTGCATCCGCTTGATTTGCGCCAGCGCCTCCAGTGGCTCGGTGCTTTTGCCGCATACCTCGAACTCCCCGAAGCGGCTCAGGTGCTGTTCGATGACGTTGAGCGCCAGCGGCTCGTCGTCGAGGATGTAGCATTTGAATTTGGCCATAATTTGTTGGGTGAACGTCGGCGAGTTTCAAATCCTCCCCGACGTTAAACTGCAATCGCCAAGCTAACCTCATACCCCTCCTGCCCATCGTTGATGTCCAACTTGTGGCGATTGGGGTAGAGCAAGGTAAGGCGCTGGCGGATATTCTCCAAGCCGATGCCGCCGAGGGCAGTCTCCGTTTTTCTTGGCTTTTTGCTGTTCGCAATTTGGAACACCAACTTATTGGCATCGCTGCGCAAGGTGATATTTATCCTAAAAACCCCATCCGCAGCGGGGCCGCCGTGCTTGAAGCAGTTCTCGGCGAAGGGCAGCAGGATGAGCGGGGCCACCAATTGGCCGTCGTTCAGCGGGGCGATGTCCATTTCAACTTGGAGTTTTTCGCCGTAGCGGAGCTTTTCCAAATCCACGTAGTTTTCGAGGAGTTGCACTTCTTTTGAGAGCGGCACTTTGTCTTGGTTTGCCCGATAAACGAGGTAGTCGAGCAGCTCGGTCAATTTCAGGATGCTGTCGGCGGTGAGGTCGGACTTCATCAGGGCGAGGCTGTAGATATTATTCAAGGAGTTGAAGAGGAAATGCGGGTGGAGCTGCCCCTTCAGCAGCTTGATTTCCGCCTCTGCCTTGGCCCGGATGAGCCGTTCGTTCAGTTGCTGGTTGCGGCGGTAGTCGCCGATGATATATACGCATACGCCGAGCGCCACCACCGAGTAGTCCCGAATGATGTTCTTCAGCAGCTTGGCCGCTGGCATGTCGAAGCGCTCGCCATTCACGAGGTAGATGACCAGTTCCTCCCATTTTATCCTTGCATAAAAAAGGAAAACGCCCGCTGCCGCCACACAAAGCAAAAACAACGGCCACCGTTTCGCCTTCAAGTACCGTGGCACGGCCCAGAGTGCCAAAAAGTACGTCGCCAGCAGCAGCGCAGGCAGGTACGCCACGGTGGAGTACCAAAACCATTTCCCGTCCGTCCGCTGCAAGTGGTACAGGTTGGCGAAATACTCTGAGGCGAGGTAGAGTAGCCAAAAGGCGGTATGGAGAAGGACGGGTTTCATACCCCAAAGAACCCCTTTTCTCGACAATTTTCCCAGCCACCACCGACCAACGACCGCATTGCGGAGCACAACAACCCGATTCGACCACCGAACGGCAAAACAGGGGCAAAAGCGTCGTTCTTGGCCCTTGGTTGTGCGTTGGTCTCCTTTCCAGAAAGCGCATTCCGAAGGGGGATAGGTTTGTGGCATCTTTTAACCATTAAATTTTTCAAGTCATGAAAAGTACCATCCAGTCTTCCCTGTTCGCAGCAATGTTGTTTTGCCTTTTTGCTGCTTTCGCAAATGATGCCCATGCCGCTGTCAAGCCCGTTGGCAAGCCAATCGTCGCTAAGTACGAGGTGGGCGGCGGCTACCTTGTTTTCTGTGGAAAAAGCGGCGGCAAAATCGCCAAAAAGGACTTCGTGGGGAAATCCAGCCTCCAGATTGAGGGCTGTCCCGGTGCCTCGGAGACTATCATCAACAGCTTCACCTTGGAAATCGTGAAGGGCGGCAAGACCACCACCTTGCAGAGCACAACCGACCATCTGACCAACGAAATGGTGGCTCAATTGAAGACCCTATCTTCAGGCGACAGCTTTGAGTTCAAAAAAGTGTGGGCACGCTGGCCGAACTCGCAGGACACCTATCAGGTGCGCACGGAGAAGTTTACGGTGGCGTGATGGGAAAATGCCAACGCCGGGGAGGATGTAAAGCCCTGCCCGGCGTTTTCCAATCATATTGGACGTACTAGTAAGTCAGTTTCTATGACCTCCTTGAGATGACCAGCCGCTCGGAAACGGATTTTTTATTCACGCCCAGCCGGACGGTGTAAACCCCGGATGCATAGCTGCTCAAATCAATGGGGATGGCAAAACCGCCATTGACCGTCGGCGAAACTGTTGTTTGCAGGATGAGTTTCCCGATTTGGTCGAAGACCTCCAAAATGCCCTCCGACCAAGGCTCCTCGGACTGGAAAAGCAAGGTGGCAATGCCCTCCCATGCTGGGTTTGGGAACAGGCTGAACCTGCTGTCCTTGCCATCAAAAGCCACGCTGACCATCCCAGAGTAGGACTGCTCGCCATTCAGGTCCATTTGCCGCAGGCGGTAATAGTTCAAGCCCGGCAAGGGTTTTTCGTCCAAAAAATGATAGTGCTGAGGCTCCAGCGTCGTGCCGTGCCCAGGCACGAATCCCAGTTCATGCCAGATGGCACCGTTCACCGAGCGTTCGATGGCAAAGCCTTCGTTCTCTGTTTCGGAGGCCGTTTGCCAAGTAAGCTCAACTTCGTCATTCAATTTGTTGGCCCTGAAGCCAGCCAATTCGATGGGCAGGGAGGAAACAAGCAGTGTACCGGTGTTTTTATCAAACGACACGCCATGCGATGGGGTAGCGGTGGTAGTGCCAAAGTCACTGGATATGGACGAGGCATCTATTATTTTGTAGGAACTGCCATTGGTTGGCAGGTAGTGGAATTTGACAAGGAGCGTGGTGGAATTATCAATGGTAACACTTCCGCCCGTTACGATGATTTGGTCAAAATTGTCGGCAGCATTAATATCCATCTCCACGGTCGCATTCGTAAGGTCAATAGCGCCAGAGAAGCGCATTTGGCCAGCGGGAGCAAGCTTGCCGCCGTTGTTTATAAAATTAGCGGAAAGTATGACGCCTGTGCCAGTGGCAACCAGCGTCCCAGCGGCATTGTTGTCGAAAAAACCATTGCTTGAAGGGTCAATGACATAGTCCGTTGTCACCACTTCAAAACTTCCCTGATTGTCGAAGGTGTTCGATGTGTTTTCCAATAAAAGAGCGACAAGGGAACTGATGTTTATTCTGTTTTGATTGGTAAATGTTGCCGTGCCTTTCAAATAGATGCCCAAGTTGGTAACGCCTGTCATCTGTATAATGCCCGTATCGTCATTGAGGAAGGTTGAGCTTCCCTGCAAACCTATCCCGTAGGTGCCAGTGGAAAGTGAGATGGTACCAGCGTTGCTAAAACTGCCGGATTCCAGCTTGATGCCCTCTTGTTCGGCACCATTAAAAGTGGAAAGCTCCAACTTGGCTCCGTTGGCAATTGTGAACGAGCCAGTCGTGTTGATGCGGATGATGGGGGTCATATCCGTGGCGTTGCCATAAATAATCAGTTTTCCATCAATTTGAAAGCTGGTAGCATCGGACATATCGAGCGCAGTGCCATCCCCATCCACAAAATTGCCCAAAATCAAAGTATCGCCTACACTAATCGTTAGTTTGGCACTACCCGTAAGCGAGAGCGTTTTGACATATGCTTTTTCAGTGACCAAAACATCTGCACTGTTAATGAAAACATCATCGGTGTTGGTGGGCAGGGCATCCGTATCCCAGTTGTTGGCATCACTCCAATTGGTCGTTGCCGCCCCTCCGTCCCAAGTGACTGTGGCGGCAAACAAGAAAATCGGCCCACACAGGCAAGCTAAAAGCAAAGTCCATCTCTTCATCTCATGTGTGTATTAACAAGGTGATTGTTTCGGTGTAAATGTAGAAAAGGAACCCGAATATTAACCG
>Ga0075012_10000828_pt1 | contig 32584 bp, 25 predicted proteins | sample All_14_2_FD_71474 | JGI IMG/M metagenome (GOLD analysis project Ga0075012, IMG submission 71474) | Freshwater microbial communities in response to fracking from Pennsylvania, USA - Allegheny Zone_MetaG_DW_15 | ecosystem: Environmental > Aquatic > Deep subsurface > Groundwater > Drilled...
GGCCAGGGCGATGCCCAGCAGGCTGGCCCCCATCCAGGACACCCAGTTGATGCCGGTGTTGCCCGCCAGTGAACTGCTGGCCCAGCAAGCCTACCTGGCGGGCAACACCGGCATCAACTGGGTGTCCTGGATGGGGGCCAGCCTGCTGGGCATCGCCCTGGCCAACGTCATTCCCACTGAATGGGGACTGGGTTTTGCGGGCATCCTGGCCCTGCTGGGGGTGATGCTTTCACTGGCCAGTTCGCCGTTGCGAGTGGTGGCCATGGCGTTGTCGGGCGCGGCCGCCGTGGCGGCCTGGGCGTTGCCTTTGAAACTCAACATCGTGGTGGCCATCGGGGTGGCCGTGGGCCTGTCTCTGCTGCTTGACCGCCAGCGCGAAGGGGTTCACCATGGCTGATGCTTTGACCCCCACCGTGGCATGGGGCCAGACAGACGGCTGGACCCTGCTCACCATTGCCTGCCTGACGGGAGTGACTGTGCTCACACGCTGCCTGTTTTTTTTGTCGGCAAAACCCTGGACTCTCCCGCACTGGGCCCAACGGGGTTTGCAGTACGCGCCCATCGCAGCGCTGGGCGCGGTGGTCATACCGGAAGTGGTGATGACCCAGGGCAGCCTCATCACCACTTGGCAGGACGCCAGGGTGTTCGCCACCCTCGCAGGTGCTGCCTGGTTTTTCAAACAGCGGGGGGTGCTGGGCACCATCCTGGTGGGCATGGCGGTGTACCTGCCCCTGCGCCTTGGACTGGGTTGGTGACCCATGCGCTTGCTGGTGGTGGAGGATGACCCGGACATTGCGGCCGGACTGAACGCGGCGTTGAAGCAGGCAGGCCACGCGGTCGATGTGGTGCCCACCCTGGCAAAGGCGTGGGCCGTGCTGACCTGTGAGCCTTTTGACGCCCTTCTGCTGGACCTGACCTTGCCAGACGGTGATGGCATGGGCCTGCTGCGCAAGGTTCGCTCCCGCCACAGCGGACGACTCGCGGGCGGCGGTGCCGATTTGCCACATCCGGATCTTCCGGTGCTGATCATGACCGCCCGCGACGCGGTGCCGGACCGGATCACAGGACTGGACGGCGGCGCAGACGACTACCTGACCAAGCCCTTCGATGTGAACGAGCTGCTGGCCCGCCTGCGTGTGGCCATGCGCCGGGCGGCGGGACGGGCAAGCCCCCTCATCACACACGGCGAGGTCACGCTGAACCCGGCCACGCACACCGTGGAAAAAGCTGGAATCCCTGTGCCCCTGGGCGCGCGGGAATTCAGCGTGCTGCTGGCCCTGATGCAGTCGCCCGGCGAGGTGCTGGATCGCCCCAGGCTGGAGGCTGCGGTATATGGCTTCGGCGAAGAGCTGGACAGCAACGCCATTGAAGTCCACATCCATCACCTGCGCCGCAAGCTCGGCGACGGGTTCATCAAAACCCTCCGGGGGGTGGGCTACTTCATCGCCCGAGACCCCGGCAGATGACATGAGCACAGGCACTGCCTCCCCACGCCGACGCCCTCTGTGGCGTCACCTGTGGGCCTGGACGCTGGTGGCCATCGCGGCCACTTGGGCCACGCTGGCGGCCATGGCCTACTACACAGGCTTGCACGAAGCCGATGAAATCAGCGATGGCCAGCTGAGCGCCGCCGCCCAGTGGTGGCTGACCTTGCCCATCCCCCCCGCCTTGACCGCCCCCTCCAACCCGGGAGGACTGAAGCCAGAGAAGCATGGCTACGAGCAGCCTCTGGCGGTACTCGTGTGGCAGGACCAGACGCTGTTGCTGGACTCCCATGGCCTGTCCGCCCACTGGCCTGTGCCCGATGTGCAGGGGTACCACACCCAGCTGGTGGTCATCGAGGGGCAATCCAGGCGCTGGCGGCAGTACACCGCCACCGCCCCCCAGAAAGCCCCCGGTCGGCGCGTGACCGTGGTCATGGACCTGGATGCCCGCAATGCGCTGGGCCGCGACATCGCCGAGCACATCGCCCGCCCGGCATTCATCGTGCTGCCCCTTGTCGCCGCCCTGCTGGCCTGGGCGTTGCGGCGGGGCCTGCGTCCGTTGCGACACCTGTCGGCACAAATCGACCGGCTGGATCTTTCCCACCACCAGCGGCTGGATGGCCAGCACCGCTTCGACGATTTCTCCAGCACGGTCAAGGCCATCAACGCACTCGTGGACAGACTCGACACCCAGGTCCGGCAGGAACGCGCCTTTGCGTCGGACATCGCCCACGAACTGCGCACACCGTTGATGGCGATCAGCCTGCAAGCCCACGTGGCCGCCCTCGGCTCCACCGCCGAGGAGCGGGAGGCGGCTGCCCTCACCCTTCAGGCACAGGCGCTCCACGCCGGCAACATCCTCGCGCAGTTGCTGGACTTTGCCCGTGCCCAACGCCAGGGCGATGGCGATCTGCAACCCGTCTGTCTGGCCGAGGTCCTCAAGCGCGTGGTGGCCCAGCACGCTCAAACGGCCCACGACAGTGGGCACGATCTGGCACTGGACGTGGCCGCTGACACCGCACAACTCCAGCTGCCTGGCCGCCCGCTGCTGCTTGAACTCGCGGTGCGCAACCTGGTGGACAACGCCCTGCGCCACACCCCCAGAGGCACCCAGGTCTGCGTGTTTCTGGAAAAGCGGGGGGACACCCTGAACCTGGACGTGTGTGACGACGCCAAGGCAGCCTCCCCCACCCCACGTCCAGCCCAGACTTCGGGCCTGGGATTGGGGCTCACGCTGGTCAAGCGCATTGCCACCTGGCACGGGGCCCGCTGGGAAACCGGGGCGGCCCCCGCACCCTGGACCACCCGCCACCGCTTGGCGTGGCCCCTTGGGGCGTTAAGTCCCACTTAACCCGGCGTTTTTAGGATTGGGCCACGCATGTGCTCCCCATGGAGCACATTTCGCCGCCCGCTCCCGATACGCCCCATGCCACTGCCCCACCCCGCTCAGGCACTCCGCCCGCCCCTTGTCTCGCCCCTCCTCGCCCGCTTCCTCAGACCAGGCTCTGCCTGGTCGATACCGGCACTGGTGATGGTGGTCGCCGCATGGCTGGCCACGGTGGGCAACGTGGCCCTGTGGCGGCAATTTGCGGCACTGCCTGAGGCCAGCGGTCTGCGTGGCCTGCTGTTCGCGGCAGGCATGGGCCTGTGGATCGCTGCGGTGCTGACCGCAGTGCTCAGCCTGACGGCTTGGCCGCGCGTGTTCAAGCCGGTGGCCGTGGCGTTGCTGCTGACGGCTGCAGCCAGCACCCACTTCATGCTGGCGTTTTCGGTGGTCATTGACCCGAGCATGCTGCTCAACGTCCTGCACACCGACTCGCGGGAAGTGGCTGACCTGCTCTCGCCCGGTCTGTTCATCACGCTGCTGGGTGTCGGCATCGCCCCTGCCTGGTGGCTGTGGCGACAGCCCATGCGCCCATCTCGCTGGCAAGGTCGCCTGGGTGCCAATGCCCTGCTGCTGCTGGGCAGCCTTCTCGTGGCAGGCTTGCTTCTGGTGGCGATGTTTCAGGACTTTGCATCCCTCATGCGCAACCACAAACAGGTGCGCTACCTGATCAACCCGCTCAACTCGGTGTACGCCCTGGCCCGTACCGCGTCAACCGCAGTGCCCCATCAGCAGCGCCCCCTGGTGCCAGTGGGAACCGACGCCCAACTGGGTGCCAGCTATCAGCACCAGAAACAGGCCCCCTGGCTGGTTCTGGTGGTAGGGGAAACGGCCCGCGCCGCCAACTTTGGGCTGGGGGACTACCCCCGCGACACCACGCCTCAGCTGCGTGCCTTGCAGAGCGAGGGAAACCTGAGCTACTTCCGCAACGTGCGCTCCTGCGGCACCAACACCCAGGCATCCGTGCCCTGCATGTTTTCACACCAGGGAAAAGCCGCTTTCGAGGCCAGCGAAGACCGATATGAAAACCTGCTGGATGTGTTGCAACGCGCCGGGCTGGGGGTGGTGTGGATCGACAACCAGTCGGGCTGCAAAGGCGTGTGCGACCGCGTCCCCCACAGCGCCACCCGCGAACGTGATGACCCCCAATGGTGTGCGCAAGGTGAATGCCTGGACGAGGTGATGCTCGGTGAAATGCAACGCCAGCTCGACGCCCTGCCCGCCGAGCGCAAGAACCGGGGCGTGGTGGTGGTGCTGCACCAGATGGGCAGCCATGGCCCAGCCTACTTCCGGCGGGCCCCCGAAGCGTTCAAAGCGTTCAAACCGGAATGCCAGAGCAATGTGCTTCAGGACTGCACGCACGAGGCGCTGGTGAACAGCTACGACAACTCCATCCGATACACCGACCAGTTGCTGGCGGAAACCGTGCGCTGGCTCAAGCAGCAGGCCGCGAGCACGGCATTGCTGTACGTGTCCGATCACGGCGAGTCGTTGGGTGAAAACAACCTGTACCTGCATGGCCTGCCCTACTCTCTGGCCCCCACCGAGCAAAAGCACGTCCCCATGCTGACGTGGCTTTCACCCGCGATGCAGCAGCGCACAGGCGTTCAGACCCAGTGCCTGAACCAGCAGACCGACCTGGCCCTGACCCATGACAACCTGTTCCACAGCGTGCTGGGCCTGATGGACATCCAAACCCATGCCTACCAACCTGAACTCGACCTCTTCCGCGCCTGTGGTGCCTGATCCTTCCCCATTCACGGCAGCCCGCGGTCGACCCTGGCTGGCCTTGCTGCTGGGCCTCACGGGCTTGCTGGCATGGGACGCCTCTGGCCTGGACATGTGGGTGGCCCAATGGTCCGGTGGCCCTGAAGGTTTCGCTTGGCGCGACCACATCCTGCTCGCCAATGTGTTGCACAGCGGTGCCCGGTGGGCGGGTTGGGCTGTCCTGATCGGACTCACGCTGAGTGCCGCCAGACCATGGGGCCTGTTCAAAGCCTTGTCCCCCCGTGAACGCACGGGCCTGGCAAGCAGTGTGTGGCTGGCCTTGCTTGCGGTCACCGTGCTCAAAGGGCTGAGCCGCACCAGCTGTCCCTGGGACCTCGCCGCCTTCGGCGGTGCCGCCAGCCACCTGTCACATTGGGCCTGGGGCCAAGTGGACGGGGGCCCCGGGCACTGCTTTCCTGCGGGCCATGCGTCAACCGGTTTTGCATTCGTGGCCGGGTACTTCTGGCTGCGGCCCCGCCACCCCTTGTGCGCACGACGTTGGTTGTGGGCCGCACTGGTGTCAGGCTGCGTGCTCGGCCTCGCCCAACAATTGCGTGGCGCACACTTCACCAGCCACACGTTGTGGACGGCTTGGATTTGCTGGGCCACCGGGACCGTGACCTGGGAAACCGGGAAAATCAAAATCAGAAGCAAACTACGCTTTTGAAAAAAGCGCTATCAGCCATTTTTATATGAAATTTCTCCCCCCACCATTGGCCCAAACGTGAACCCGTTCACACCTTGCGAATGCGAGGCTCCCCCTCTCGATCCGCGGTCAGACGGAGCCAGAGGGTTTGCCTACAATGCTCCTTCGAGCGGCCCCTGCCCGTCCCGGCGCAAACCGTGAGCACCGCAAGAAAGTCCAACGTGAGTTCTCCCACCCCCGCCACACTGACCCTGCTGGCTGTCGACGACGACCTCACCACCCGCAAGCTGGTGCAGGCGGTGCTGGGCAAACAAGGCTACCGCGTGCTGGTGGCAGAAAACGGAGCCAAAGGGGTCGACGCGTTCCAGCAGCACAAACCCGACCTCGTGCTCATGGACGTGCAAATGCCAGAGGTGGATGGGTTCGAGGCCTGTGCCCAAATCCGCCGACTGGACCACGATGTCACGCCCATCATCATGCTCACGGGCAGCGAAGACCTCGAATCCATCGAGCGCGCCTTCACCGCCGGGGCCACTGACTTCATCACAAAACCCATCAACTTTCCCCTTCTGGCACAACGGGTTCGCTATGCATTGAGAAGCAGCGAGCTCAACCGTAAGGTTCGGGGCACACGCCAGCGCCAGGCATCGGCGCGCCGCATCGCAGGACTGGGGTTCTGGGAGTGGACCGTGGACTCGGACAAGCTGGAGTGGTCCGAAGACGGTTTGTCGCTGCTGGGCTTGGACGGCGAACTGCCCGCCACACTGAACGCATTGCTGCAACTGGTGCATCCCGGAGACAGGTTGCGGGTGCGTCAGTCTTTCGCGGCACTGGGTTTTGCCGCAGGCAAGATGGACATTGAATTCCGCCTCCCCGAAAAAGCCACCTCGGCCGAGCGCATCATCACCATGACAGGCGAGCGAGGCGACGAAACGGAGCCAGGACAACCGGTGCGGGTCTTCGGTGCGTTCCAGAACGTGACCGACTCGCGACGCACACAGGCGTTGGTCGACTACTTGGCCCTGCACGACGAACTCACCGGGCTGGCCAATCGCCGGATGTTCGTGCGGCAGGTGCGTGAAGCGTTGGCAAGCCACGATCTGGGACACGATGTGGTCATGGTGTGCTGGATCGACCTGGCGCGGTTCCACCGCGTGAACGATGCACTCGGCGAATCGGCGGGCGACGCCCTGCTGGTACAGGTGGCACAGCGCATCAAGTCCATCTGCACCGGTTATGTGGGCCTGGCCCGTGTGGGAGGAGACGAATTTGCCCTGGCCCTGCGCGGTGCCGACGAACAGGACGCCGAAGACAAACTGGAGCGCCTGCTCCTGGCGCTGGACAACCCTTTTTCTGTCTATGGGCAGGAAATTTTTGTATCGGTCTGCGCTGGCTTGGCCCTGGGCCCCCTTCACGGCAGGGAAGCAGAACAACTCCTGACCCTGGCAAAAGACGCCCAGCAACACGCCAGGGCGTCTGGATTCAAAACGGCCAGGACCGGCGGCACGCAGGAGACCGGCCGTTCCTTCGGTTCGCTGGACGTGGAGCTCGATTTGCGCAAGGCGCTGCAGAGCGGCCAATTCGAACTGCACTACCAGCCGCAACTGGCTTTGCGCAGTTCATCCATCGTGGGCGTGGAATCGCTGCTGCGCTGGAACCACCCGACCCGTGGCATGGTGTCTCCTGCCCAATTCATTCCCTTGCTGGAAGACATGGGTCTGATCCACGAAGTCGGAGCCTGGGTGCTGGGCGAAGCCTGCCGCCAGGCCAAAGTCTGGGCCGACGCGGGCACCCCACTGCGAGTGGCCGTGAACCTGTCGCCCCGGCAGTTCCTGGGCAGCGACTTGCGGGATCTGATTCTGGACGCGGTCAACCGTGTGCAGGTAGACCCTCACCTGATCGAACTCGAAATCACCGAAAGCCTGGCCATGCAGGACCCCGACCGGGCCATCGAACTGCTGGCCAACCTGCGCAAGCTGGGGTTCAAAGTGGCCATCGACGACTTTGGCATCGGCCATTCTTCGCTGGAATACCTGCTGCAATTCCCCATCGACACCATCAAGATCGACAGGGCTTTTGTGAAGCGCGTGACCGAAACGGAAGCCGACCGCGCCATCATCCGCGCCATCACCGCGATTGCCCAGTCACTGCAGCTGACCACCATCGCCGAAGGGGTTGAAACCCAGCGTCAATGCGACTTCATGGAGGCGCTGGGCGCATCGGAGATCCAGGGGTACTTCATCAGCAAACCTCTGCCGGCAACCGACATCGGCCCCATGCTGGCGGGTTTTGTCCCCGGCAGAACCCCCTGAAAAAGGCCCCAGACCCCTTCAGGATTGGGCGATGTACGCCGCCAGCGCCAACCGCGCCTGCGTGGCGACCTCAGGCAACCCCTGGGCCAGCGCTGCGCAGCGGGCCACATCGCCTTCCATCGCGGCTTTTTCAATGGCCGAAGCCAATTGGGCCAACACCCGAACACCCATGTTGCCGGCACTGCCCTTGAGCGAGTGCGCAGCTGCCCTGATGGCAACGGCATCGGCGCCCAAAGCCTGCTGAATGGCCCCGACCTCACCGTCCAGCCCCCCCAGAAAGCTGTCGGCAATTTCTGCCAAGGCCTCGCCCAGCATGTCTTTCAGATCGTTCAGTGCCGCAACGTCCAGAATGTCGGCAGGGGCGGAAGAGGTCATGGGCATCCTTGTGGGGACAAATCAAGTACAAGCGCTTATTTTGACACCGCACCCAGCCCGCTGCGCCCCACAGGGTCAGGCGTAACGCACAGGTAACGTTTCAATCCGATAATTGAAACGAAATTACAAACCCACTGGCTGATCAGCCCTGTACCGATTCGGAGACACACCACATGCCCCGCGCCACCAAAATTGTTGCAACCCTTGGCCCAGCCTCCAACTCTCCCGAGATCCTGGAAGCCATGATCCGAGCGGGAGTGAATGTGGTCCGGCTCAATTTTTCGCATGGCACGGCCCAGGACCATGTCAACAGGGCAAACATGGTCAGGGAAGCCGCGCACCGGGCGGGCGTCGAAGTGGCCATCATGGCCGACCTGCAGGGGCCCAAGATCCGGGTCGGCAAATTCGCGGAAGGCAAAGTGCAACTGGAAAACGGTGCGAGCTTCGTGCTCGATGCCGCCCGCACCGAACCCGGCGACGCGCAAGGCGTCGGACTGGACTACAAAGAACTGCCGCGCGACGTGAAGCCTGGTGACACGCTGTTGCTCAACGACGGGTTGATCGTCATGAAGGTGGACGCCGTCAAAGGGCTGGCGGTCCATACCACGGTGGTGATGGGAGGCGAGCTTTCCAACAACAAAGGCATCAACAAGCAAGGAGGCGGGTTGACGGCTCCGGCCCTCACCGGCAAAGACATGGAAGACATCAAGACCGCCATGTCCCTGCGGGCGGACTATGTGGCCGTGAGTTTTCCCAAAAATGCCACGGACATGGAACTCGCACGCCAGCTGTGCAACGTGGCCGCTCCTGAAGGACATCGCGCAGGTCTGATCGCCAAAATCGAACGTGCCGAAGCCATTCCCGAACTGGAAAACATCCTCCGGGCCAGTGACGGCATCATGGTCGCGCGTGGCGACCTGGCAGTCGAGGTGGGCAACGCCGCTGTGCCCGCCTTGCAAAAGCGCATGATCAAGCTGGCCCGGGAGCACGACAAAGTGACCATCACCGCCACCCAGATGATGGAAAGCATGATTCTCGCCCCCGTGCCCACCCGCGCAGAGGTGAGCGACGTGGCAAACGCCGTGCTGGACGGCACCGACGCGGTGATGCTCAGCGCCGAAACCGCTGCGGGCAAATACCCTTTGGAAACCATCAAGGAAGTGGCCAACATCTGCCAGATGGCCGAACACGCCAGCGACCACAACCTCGATGCATCATTCGTGGGCAAAACGTTTAGGCGCATCGACCAGTCGATCGCCATGGGGGCACTGTTCACCGCCGACCACCTGGGAGCCAAAGCCATTGTGGCCCTGACAGAGTCCGGCTCCACGGCGCTGTGGATGAGCCGGCACAACGTGGGCATGCCCATTTACGCCCTCACAGCCACGCCAGCCAGCCAACGGAAGATGGCGCTCTACCGCAACGTACGCCCCTTGTTGATGGACACCAGCATCGACCGCGACACAGCACTCAAACAGGCAGAAGCGCGACTGACCGGCAAAGGCAGCCTGGCCAGCGGGGACCTTTACGTCATCACCTGCGGGGAGCCCATGGGGGCACCCGGTGGCACCAACATGCTGAAAATCTGCCGCGCCATCTGAACCGTCCACGCTCAGCGTGGGCAATTGAGCGCACCTGAGGTGCCTGTTTGTCAGGTCCTGACACACAGGCCTCAGTAGAATCCTGCCGGTTACAAACCGGTTACCAACTTTTCCTGGGGGATTTTCATGGCACTCGTTTCCATGCGCGAACTGCTTGACCATGCGGCGGTCAACGGCTACGGCATTCCTGCATTCAACGTCAACAATCTGGAGCAAGTCCAGGCCGTGATGGCCGCCGCCGACGAAGTCGGCGCACCCGTCATCCTGCAAGCCAGCGCAGGGGCGCGCAAGTACGCAGGCGAGCATTTCATCAAGTACCTGATCCAAGCCGCTTGCGAAGCGTATCCCCACATCCCCCTGGTGATGCACCAGGACCATGGCACGAGCCCCAAGATCTGCCAAGGCGCCATTGATCTGGGCTTTGGATCCGTGATGATGGATGGCTCGCTGATGGAAGATGGCAAAACCCCTTCCAGCTTCGACTACAACGTGAACGTGACCCGCCAGGTCGTGGAAATGGCGCACAAAGTGGGGGTGACGGTGGAGGGAGAACTCGGCTGCCTGGGCAATCTCGAGACCGGGGATGCGGGTGAAGAAGATGGCATCGGCGCCGAAGGCAAACTGGACCACAGCCAGATGCTGACCGACCCCGAAGAAGCCGCCGTGTTCGTCAAGGCCACCCAGTTGGATGCCCTGGCCATCGCCATTGGCACCAGCCATGGCGCATACAAATTCAGCCGCAAACCGACCGGGGACATCCTGGCCATCAGCCGAGTGAAAGAAATCCACGCCCGCATCCCCAACACCCACCTGGTGATGCACGGTTCTTCCAGCGTGCCGCAAGACCTGTTGGCCATCATCAACCAGTACGGCGGCAAGATGAAAGAAACCTACGGCGTGCCCGTGGAAGAAATCCAGGAAGCGATCAAGTTCGGTGTGCGCAAAATCAACATCGACACCGACATCCGCTTGGCCATGACCGGTGCGGTGCGCAAATTCATGGCAGAAAACCCTGACAAATTCGATGCCCGCGAGTGGCTCAAACCCGCCCGCGAAGCCGCCAAGCAGATCTGCAAGCAGCGCTACCTGGAATTCGGCTGCGAAGGCCAGGGCACCAAAATCAAAGGCGCGACCCTCGTGGACATGGCGGCCAAATACGCCCAGGGCGAACTGGCCCAAGTGGTCAACTGACCTCAGGCCTCTCCGTGAAAAAAGCCACCTTTGCGTGGCTTTTTTCACGATTGCCTGTGCACTTTCGCACCTAGCATGGGCTCCATGGCGTTGCCACAAGCCACCCCCACGGAGACCTTCCCCCAAACGCTGAGGGGAACTTACCTTGTCAGGCGCAATTACATGCCTCGCATCGTGGGGGTCTTGCTGTGCGGCATCTGCCTCGTGAGCACCCTCAGTTCCATGCCCTACAGCCACCTTCACTGGCTGCTGGCCCCGTACTTTGTGCTGGCATGGCCCCACTTGGCCTACCGCTGGGCGATGCGCTCCACACACCCGCTGCGGGCCGAGCTGGTCAATCTGTGGCTGGACTCACTCCATGCGGGGTTCTGGATCATGGCCATTCACATGAGCCTGGTGCCCTCTGTGGCACTCGCCATGGCGGTGTGTCTGAACAACATCACCGTGGGTGGATTGCGATTTCTCGGCATTGGCCTGACGGGCATTCTGGCTGGCCTGGTGTTGGGCGCCATGGTGTGGGGCTGGGACATACAACTTGCCAGTGACCTCACGGCCCAACTGGGCTCTGCGGTGCTGTTGATGGGTTATGCCCTGCTGATGGGGCACATCCTGTTCACACTGGCCACCCGGCTCAAGGTCAGCAGCAGGGAACTGCGGCACCTGAGCGAACACGACGCGCTGTCCGGCGTGCACAACCGACGGTACTTTGACCGCTGCCTGACACAAACATTCAGCCAGTTCCGCCGCCACCCCCGGCAACTGACCTTGCTGATGTGTGACGTGGACGACTTCAAATCCGTGAACGACACCCACGGCCACGCCGTGGGCGACCGCGTGATCGTGGCCATTGGCCAAGCCCTGAGCGATTGCGCCCGGGGCGGCGATGTGGTGGCACGGCTCGGGGGTGACGAATTTGCCGTGCTGCTCGTGGATGCCAACGAAGCGCAGGCCCGGGGTTACGCCGCGCGTGTGCAGGCCGCACTCGACGAAACACTGCGCTCGAACACCCCTGCCCTGCGGCTCAGGCTGTCGGTGGGCTGCGTGACCGCCCACGCAGGCCTGCGCGACCACGACCACTGGCTGGAGCGCGCCGACCACGCGCTGTACCTCGACAAATCCGCCTCTCGTCCCGCTTCACGGCCCCCCATCAGCGTGCCCGATACCGTCTGCTCCTGAAGCGCATTTCCGCGTTCAAGGCGATAAACTGCACCGTTCTGTTCAACTGCCGCAACCGCCACCTCCTCCGTGGCGGGGCCATGGCCACACCAACCCCAACGACATGAATGCTGCCCTGCACACCTCAGCCCTGACCTCGCTGCCCTTGCTGGCCAGAGGGAAAGTTCGCGACAACTACGCCGTGGGCAACGACCGCATCCTGATGGTGGTCAGCGACCGCATCAGCGCGTTCGACGTGATCATGGGCGAACCCATCCCCGGCAAGGGCGAACTGCTGACCAAAATGGCCTTGTTCTGGTTTGACAAGCTGGGGCCCAACGGCCTGAACATCTGCCCCATCCACCTCACCGGTGACGCGCCCGAGAGCGTGGTGACACCCGCCGAGGTGCCACAGGTCACAGGTCGCTCCATGCTCGTCAAACGCCTGCAACCCATTCCGGTGGAAGCGGTGGTGCGCGGGTACCTGGCCGGCAGCGGCTGGCAGGAATACCAGGCCAGCCGCAGCGTGTGTGGTGTGCCCCTGCCCGAGGGCCTGAACAACGCCAGCCAGCTGCCCCAGCCCATCTACACCCCTGCCGCCAAAGCCGCCATGGGGGAACACGACGAGAACATCACCTTCGAGCGCACGGTGGAGATGATCGGCCTGGACTTGGCCACCCGCATCCGCGACATCAGCATTCGCCTGTACAGCGCAGCGGCGGAGATCGCGCTGGCCAAAGGCATCATCATTGCCGACACCAAATTCGAGTTCGGCCTGGACACCGATGGCACCCTGGTGCTGATGGACGAGGTGCTGACCCCCGATTCGTCCCGCTACTGGCCTGCCGACAGCTACCAGGAAGGCCGCAACCCCCCCAGCTACGACAAGCAGTTTCTGCGCGATTGGCTGGAAACCGCCACGGTCGGTGGCGTTCGCTGGGACAAAACCGCCCCCGCGCCCCATTTGCCCAAGGATGTCATCGAGAACACCGCCGCCAAGTACCAGGAAGCCCTGACGCGGCTGGTGGGCTGACTGTTCAGAACCCGGCAGTGGCTTTGAACAAGGCGACCCGGTTCAGCACCTGGGCCGTTTGCACCTGAAGCAAGGCCTGCTGTGCGGCAAACAGGCTGCGCTGGGCGTCCAGCACATCGAGCTGACCACTCACCCCCTGGCGCAACCGCAACTCCGACAGGCGCAGCCTTTCGGTTTCGGCCGCCACCAGCGCGGTTTGGGCACGCAACTGGTCCGCCAGTGACGCCCTGCTGACCAAGGCATCGTTCACCTCTTTGAACGCGGTCTGGATGGCTTTTTCGTACTGCGCCAGTGCCACATCGCGCGCCGCTTGCGCGGCACTCAGGTTGGCCTGGTTGGCCCCGGCATCAAAGATGGGCAGCATCGCCTGCGGGGCCAGAGCCCAGCCCCAGGAGCCGCCCTTGAACAACCCAGACAACTCGCTGCTGGCCGAACCCAGGCTGGCCGTGAGCGACACACGTGGGAAAAACGCGGCACGGGCAGCCCCCACGTTGGCGTTGGCTGCCGCGAGTTGCTGCTCGGCGGCGCGCACGTCGGGCCGAGACAGCAACACACCGGACGGCACGCCCACCGCCACCTCGGCCAGGGCCTGGGCGGCGGGGCCCGAAGGGCGAAGATCGGCGTCACCCAACGGCTTGTCCAACGGTTGCCCCACCAGCAGAACCAGCGCGTTGCGGTCAAGCGCACGCTGGCGCTGCTGCTGTGCCAACGACACCTGGGCCGACGCCGCCAAGGACTCGGCCTGACGCAACTCGAGCGCCGACGCGACGCCGTTCTGGTGCCGCAGCTGGGTCAGGCGCAGCGCCTGCTCACGGCTGTCTGCCGTTTGCTGCGTGAGCGCCAGCAGGGCATCGCTGGTCTGCAGGTTGAGCCAGGCCGTGACCACCCCCGCGACCAAACTGAGCTGGGTGCTTTGCTGGGAGTGTTCCGCAGCCAGGTACTGCGCCAGGGCGGCTTCTTTCAGGCTTTGCAGGCGGCCGAAAAAGTCCATTTCCCAAGCGGTGATTTGCACGCCTCCGGTCAACGAGCTTTTGATGGGCTCGTTTTCGCCCGTGGTCTGGCGGCTGTTGGTGACCCCCAGGTTCACGGTGGGCCAACGGGCGGCGTCACGCCCTTCGACCTGAGCGCGCAACTGGGCCACCTGCAAAGCGGCCACGCGGGCATCCCGGTTGTGGATCAGCGCCTGGGTGACCAAGGCCTTCAGCGCCGGGTCCGTGACCACGGCATCCCAGACCGCAGGGGTGGCTTGCGGCGCGGCCTGCTGGACTGGCGCTGTGGGCCAACCGACGGGCAACGCCACGTCGGGCTTTTGCAGGGGCTGAAACTGGGAGCACGCCCCCAGCACCAGCACGACAAGGGCGGCACATCCCGATTTTATGAATAGCTGCTTTCGCTCGCTGGTATTGCGTTCCAAGGCTTTTTTACTCATGATTTCTCACCCCCAGGTGTTCGGCATCGGCCTGGTACAGGGCCTGCTGACGGGCACTGCCCTTGAACAGGCTGCGCACCACCACAAAAAACACGGGCACAAACACCACCGCCAACACGGTGCCGGTCAGCATGCCGCCGATCACCCCGGTGCCGATGGCACGCTGGCTGGCCGACCCCGCGCCACTGGCCAGGGCCAGGGGCAACACCCCCATGGTGAACGCCAGCGATGTCATGACGATGGGCCTGAACCGCAGGTGCGCGGCCTCCAGCGCGGCCGACACCACGCTTTTGCCCTGCGCTTGCAGGTCTTTGGCGAACTCGATGATCAGAATCGCGTTTTTCGCCGACAGGCCAATGATGGTGATCAGGCCCACCTGGAAATACACGTCGTTCGCATAGCCCCGCAGCAGGGTGGCCAGCAGCACGCCCAACACGCCCAGCGGCACCACCAGGATCACCGCCAGCGGAATGGTCCAGCTCTCGTACAACGCTGCCAGACACAGGAACACCGCCAGGATGGCAAACGCATAGACGATGTAGGCCTGTGCGCCGGCCAACTTTTCCTCGCGTGACTGGCCCGTCCACTCAAAGCCAAAACCCTGGGGCAATTGGGCCGCCAGTTTTTCCATTTCGGCCATCGCCTCACCCGTGCTGTGGCCCGCAGCGGCGCTGCCACTGATGCGCACGGCCGGGTAGCCGTTGTAGCGCACGGTCTGCATGGGGCCCACCACCCAGCGGGTGCTGGCGAAGGCCGAGAACGGCACCGCCTGGCCCTTGCTGTTGTTCACCGTCAAGCGCAGCAGGTCGTCGGGCTGCATGCGGGCCGGGGCATCGGCCTGCACGACGACGCGCTGCAAGCGACCAGCGTTGGGGAAGTCGTTCACATACGCCGAACCCAGCGCGGTGCCCAGGGTGCTGGCAATGCTGTCGTAGCCCACGCCCAGGGCGGCGGCTTTGTCGCGGTCGATGTCGAGCTGCAGCTGCGGCGCAGGCTCCAGGCCGTCGGGGCGCACCTGGGTCAACACCGGGCTTTTGCCCGCCATGCCCAGCAACTGGTTGCGGGCGGCCATCAGGGCGTCAAAGCCCAAGCCACCCCGGTCTTGCAACCGGAAGCTGAAACCCGATGCCGAGCCCAACTCTGGGATGGGCGGGGGGCTGAGCGGAAAGATGAACGCATCGCGCACGCCCATCAGCGCGCCGAAGGCACGGCCCGCCACATCCTGCGCGCTGCTGCCGGGTGCGGTGCGCTCGGCCCAGTCCTTGAGGGTGACAAACGCCAGGGCCGCGTTCTGGCCTTGGCCAGAAAAGCTGAAACCCAGCACGCCCACCATGCTTTGCACCTCGGGCTGCTTGAGCATGAAGCCTTCCACCTGCTCCATCACGGCACGGGTGCGCTCCTCGGTGGCACCGGGCGGCAACTGCACGTTCACCAGCAGGTTGCCCTGGTCCTCGTTGGGCAAAAATGAGGTGGGCAGTCGCAGATACACCACCCCGGCCGCCCCCACGATGGCGGCGTAAATCACCAGGCTGCGTCCGGCACGGGGCAACAGCTTGGCCAACCAGCCTTCATAGCCCTTGGCTGTGCGGCTGAAACCCCGGTTGAACCCACCGAAAAACCCGGTTTTGGCATGGTGGTGCCCGGCCTCCACGGGTTTGAGCAGGGTCGCGCACAACGCGGGCGTGAGCGACAGCGCAAAAAACGCCGAGAACGCGATGGACACCCCCATCACCGCCGCAAACTGGCGGTAAATGTTGCCCACGGCACCACTGAAAAACGCCAGCGGCAAGAACACCGAAATCAGCACCACCGTGATGCCCACGATGGCCCCGGAAATCTGACCCATGGCTTTGTGCGTGGCGTCGCGGGGCGACAGACCCTCTTCGCTCATGATGCGTTCAACGTTTTCCACCACCACGATGGCGTCGTCCACGACGATGCCGATCACCAGCACCATGCCGAACATGGTCAGCACGTTGATGGAAAACCCCATGGCCAGCAACGCGCCGAACGTGCCCAGCAAGGCAATCGGCACCACGATGGTGGGAATCACGGTGTAACGCCAGTTTTGCAGGAACAGGAACATCACCAGGAACACCAGCGCCACGGCTTCGGCCAGCGTTTCCACCACCTTGCCGATGGAGATCTTCACAAAGCGGGAACTGTCGTACGGAATGGTCCAGCTCATGCCCTGGGGAAAGTAGCGCTCCAGCTCGGCCATCTTGTCGCGCACGGCCTGCGCCGTCGCCAAGGCGTTGCCGCTGGGGGACAGCTGCACCCCCATGCCGACCGAAGGCTGGCCATTCAGCCGGGCGCTGGTGGCGTACAGCTGCCCCCCCAGCTCGATGCGGGCCACATCTTTCAGGCGCACGGTGGAGCCGTCGGCGTTGGCACGCAGCAGCAGGCGGCCAAACTCGTCCACATTGCTGAGTTGGCCCTTCACCACCACGGTGGCCGCAATGCCCTGGCCGGCCACGTTGGGCAGGCTGCCGATTTCACCGGCCGACACCTGGGCGTTCTGGGCCCGAATGGCGTTGGTCACGTCGGCGCTGGAGAGGCCATAGCCTTGCAGCTTGGCTGGGTCGATCCACACGCGCATGGCACGCTCGGTGCCAAACAGCTGGGCCTGGCCCACGCCGGGCACACGCTGCAATTCGGGCAACACGTTGCGCGAGGCGTAGTCGCCCAGCGCCACCGGGTCCCAGGCCGGGTCTTTGGACGACAGGATGGCAAACAGCAGGAAGTTGGAGCGCGACTTGTCCACCCGCACGCCCTGCTGCGTCACCGCAGAAGGCAGGCGCGGCGTGGCACGACCCAGGCGGTTTTGCACGTCCACCTGCGCCAGGTCGGCATTGGTGCCGGGCTCAAAGCTCAGGGTGATGGTGCCCGTGCCGTTGGCCTGCGCCACCGACTCCATGTAGATCAGGCCCGGTGAGCCGTTCATCTCTCGCTCGATGACCGACAACACCGCATCCTCCAGTGTCTGGGCCGACGCACCCGGGTAAGTGGCAGACACCACAACGGACGGCGGGGCCACCGGTGGGTACTGCGAAATGGGCAACTGGGTGATCGACACCGCGCCCAGCACCATCACAAACAGCGCGATCACCCACGCAAAAATGGGACGGTCAATGAAAAACTTGGCCATGCTGCAACCCTTTTACTTGGCTTCGGGGGCGGCGGCCTGGGCTTTGGCCCCGGGGGCTTCCCAGGGCACGGCCTTCACCGGCGCATCGCCGCGCAGTTTCTGAAAGCCGTCCACCATCACCTGCTCACCGGCCTTCAGGCCACCCAACACCACCCAACGCCCGTCTTGCTGGGCACCCAACGTCACCTGACGAGGACCGACTTTGCCTTCGCCGTCCACCACCATCACACTGTCGCCCTGCGGGCTGCGGGTCACCGCCTGCTGCGGCAGCGCAATGGCCTGCTGGGCCTGGGCCTGCACCAGGCGCACGCGCACGTAAAGGCCCGGCAGCAAACGCCCTCCGGGGTTGGGCACCTCGGCACGCAGCGTCACTTGGCCGCTGGTGGTGTCCACCGTCAAGTCGCTGAACAGCAGCTTGCCGCTCTGGGGGTGCTCGGTGCCGTCTTCCAGCACCACCTTCACTGCAGCGGCTTGCGCACCGCTGCGTTTGAGCTGACCGGTTTCCACGGCTCGGGCCAGTGCCAGGGCCTCGCTGGCCGACTGGGTGAAGTTGATGTAGAGCGGGTCGATCTGCTGCACCACCGCCATGGGCGTGGCATCGGTCTGGGCCACCAGCGCGCCCTCGGTCACGTTGGCACGGCCCACGCGCCCGGCGATGGGAGATGTCACGTCGGCATACCCCCGGTTGATGCTGGCGGTCTGCACGGCGGCCTTGGCCAAGGCCAGGTCGGCCTCGGCCTGCTTGACGGCCAGCTCGGCATTCGTGGCTTCCTGCTCGCTCACGGCCTTGTCGGCCACCAGCGGGCGCAAGCGTGCCCACTGGGCCTGGGCCTGGGCCACCTGCACCTCGGCCTTGGCCTGCTGGGCGCGGACACTGGCCAGCGCGGCGTCATAAGGCGCGGCGTCGATGCGGAACAGCGACTGCCCGGCCTTGACCGTGCTGCCCTCGCTGAACAGACGCTGCTGCACGATGCCCGTGGCCCTCGCCCGCACCTGGGCGACCCGCGAAGCCTCCAGCCGCCCGGGCAACTCGCTCACCAAATCCAACGCGCCAGGTTGGACCGTCACCACGCCCACCTGGGCCGGGGGAGGCGCCGCGCCGCCGGGACCGCCCGCCCCCTGTTTGTCGCCGCCGCAAGCCGACAGCAATACCGCGCCGCCCAACAGCGCAGAAATCAGGGTGGGTGGCACAGAAAAGGCCTTTGCAGGGGGTGTTTGGAACATGGTCGCCGCTGGTGTGTTCAAAAAGAAGCGGAGATAATAAACATACATTATTGAACGTATGTAAAGCATGGTTAAAAAAACCAAAGCCGACGCGGAATTGACCCGCCAGCACCTGCTGGACGCGGCCGAATTGCTGTTTCTGGAGCGCGGGGTGTCCCGCACCTCCTTGCAAAACATTGCAACGGCAGCGGGCACCACGCGGGGGGCCATTTACTGGCATTTCAAAGACAAGGCCGACCTGTTCAACGCCATGATGGCCCGCGTGGTGTTGCCACTGGAGCAGGCGCTCAGAAGCGCCGCCCCTGGCCACGACCACGGTGCAACCGCCTCGGGCTGCTCACTGCGACGCCTGGTCAATGCCTTGCTGGGTGCATTGCATGCCACCGTGCACGACCCGCAAACACGCAGGGTGTTTGCCATTGCCACCCACCAGGTGGAATATGTGGACGAACTGCGCGCCGTGGCCGAGCGGCGGCTGGAAATCATGCGCGGCATCCTGGCCGTGACCACCGAAGTGCTGGAAGCCACCGTGGCCCACACCGGTCATCCGCTGCCCATGCCACCGGCCACCGCCGCCCGGGGCCTGCATGCGCTGGTCGATGGATTGATCAACAACTGGCTGCTGGAGCCCGATGTGTTCGACCTGGAAACCGTGGGCCACAACGCCCTGCACGCTTACCTGCGAGGGCTGGGTTTTGTGCTGAGCGAAGAGACCCCATGCGCGGTCTGAAGCAACTCAGCTCAACACCACACTCGACAAGCGGCGGCGGTAAGTGGCCACGGTGGGGTCTTCGGGGGGAATCTGGCCCTCCGCCACCTTGGGTTTGGGCGGTTCGATGATGTCCAGGATGGCCACATAGGTTTTGCGCGCCAGGTCGCTGTTCCAGGTTTTGTCGCGCATCAGGATTTCGAGCAGCTCGTCCATGGCGTCGGTCCAGCGCTGCTCGGCCATGCGCAATTGCACGATACCGAAGCGGGACTCAAAGTCACGCTTGCTGACCGAAATTTTGGCAAGAAATTGGCCTTCAGCGCTTGCTGCATCTGCGTGGTGCGCTACAGCGTCCAGGGCTTTGATCCAGTGGTTCAGCGAATCGAGCTTGCGCACACCGGCGGCTTTGGCCATGACCGGGGCAAAGGCCACCTTGGCCTCGTCTTCCAGGCCCATTTCCAGCAGCAACTTCACCAGGTCAAAGCGGGCGTCGTCGTTGTTCGGGTCGGTTTCCACCGCCTCTTGCAGTTTGGTCAGGGCGGTTTCGACGTCGCCATCGTCCAGCGCTTGCAGGGCCTCTTCTTCCTCGATCTGGGCCTCAAACTCGTTTTCGGTGGGCAGGTGCTTGTCCAGAAACGCCTTGACCTGGCCTTCGGGCAGCGCGCCCATGAAGCCATCGACCGGTTTGCCGCCCACCATCAGCACACAGGTGGGAATGCTGCGGATGCCGAAGGCGCCGGCCAGCTCCTGCTCCTCGTCCGAGTTGATCTTGGCCAATTTGAAGCGGCCGTTGTAAGCGGTCTCCAACTTCTCCAGCACCGGCCCGAGGGATTTGCAGGGGCCACACCAGGGAGCCCAAAAGTCCACCAGCACCGGGGTGGTCATGGAGGCTTCGACCACCTCGGTTTCAAAATTGGCAACGGTCACGTCGGTCATGGCAAGGCACCTGGCTGAAGGGAGAAAACAGGGAAAAACGGGGCAAAAAGTAGAATCGCGACTTTACCGGAAGCGGCCCCGAGCCCCTTCGCCACAGCCCCCTCGCCAGCGGGGCCATCCCGCGCCCTGATGCCCATGACCGAACACGCCACACCTTCACTCCCAACCCCACCCGTTCAGATCGGGGTGGTCATGGGCTCCAGCAGCGACTGGGACACCATGCAGCACGCGGTGGACATTCTTCAGCAATTCGGCATTGCCCACGAGGCCCGCGTGGTCTCGGCCCACCGCATGCCCGACGACCTGTTTGCCTACGCCGAAAGCGCCGGGCCGCGTGGCCTGACCGCCATCATTGCCGGGGCGGGCGGCGCTGCCCACCTGCCGGGCATGCTGGCCGCCAAAACCACCGTGCCGGTGCTGGGCGTGCCCGTGGCCAGCCGCCATTTGCAAGGCGTGGATTCGCTGCACAGCATCGTGCAAATGCCCAAGGGCATTCCGGTGGCCACGTTTGCCATCGGCAACGCCGGGGCTGCCAACGCCGCGCTGTTTGCCGTGGCCATGCTGGCCGGGCAAGACCCCGCGCTGCAAGCCCGCCTGCAAGCCTTCCGCACCGCCCAGACCGAGGCCGCCCGCGCCATGGTCGTGCCTCCTGTTGTCTGAGCCACCGCCATGACCACCCCAACACTCCTGCCCGGCAGCACCTCCGACCGCGGCCAACCCCTCACACTGGGCGTGATGGGCGGCGGCCAGCTGGGCCGCATGTTTGTGCACGCCGCCCAGGCCATGGGCTACTTCACCGCGGTGCTGGACCCCGATCCGGCCAGCCCCGCCGGGCGCGTGAGCCACTTCCACATCCCAACCGCCTACGGCGATGAGCAGGGCCTGGCCGAGCTCGTGCAGCGCTGCGACGCCATCACCACCGAGTTTGAAAACGTGCCCGCCCCGGCGCTGATGACGCTGGCCGCCCACCGCCCCGTGGCCCCCGGTGCCCACGCCGTGGCCGTGGCGCAAGACCGGGTGAAAGAAAAAGCCCTGTTCGTGGCCTGCGCCGCCGACAGCGGCGTGAACCCCGCGCCCTACGCCGCCATCACCACCCCCGAACTGCTGGCCGCCGTGCCCGCCAGCCTGCTGCCCGGCATCCTGAAAACCAGCACCCTGGGCTACGACGGCAAAGGCCAGGTGCGAGTGACCACCCGCGACGAGTTGGCCGCCGCCTGGGACCAACTGGGCCGCGTGCCCTGCGTGCTGGAACAGATGCTGCCGCTGGTGGCCGAGTGCTCGGTCATCGTGGCGCGCGGGGCCGACGGCGCGTGTGTGCACTTCCCCGTGCAGCGCAACCTGCACCGCGACGGCATTTTGGCTGTGACCGAGGTTTATGAAGAAAACATGCCTCCAGCGCTTTCTGAGAAAGCGGTGACAGCTGCGAAATTCATTGCAAGCCACCTGCACTACGTGGGCGTGTTGTGTGTGGAGTTTTTTGTCGTGGACGACGGCAGCGCCACCGGTGCGCTGGTGGTGAACGAAATGGCCCCCCGCCCCCACAACAGCGGGCACTACACCCAAAACGCCTGCACCCTGTCGCAGTTCGACCTGCAGGTGCGCGCCATGGCCGGGCTGCCCCTGGTACAGCCGCGCCAGCACAGCCCCGCCGTCATGCTCAACCTGCTGGGCGACCTGTGGTTTGCGGCAGACGGCAGCGAACGCTCCCCAGCATGGGACGCGGTGCTGGCCCTGCCCGGCACCCACCTGCACCTGTACGGCAAGCTGGAAGCCCGCCGGGGCCGCAAGATGGGCCACCTCAACATCACCGCCGCCACGGCGGCCGAGGCACGCGCCACCGCGCTGCAAGCCTGCGAACGGCTGGGCCTGCCCGCGTTCTGAGCCAACGCCGTCCGAACGCCATGCCCCGCCTGATTGCGCCCCACAGCGCCCACCCCGGCACCGACGACCCCGCCGTGCAGGCAGCGGCAGAGCAGCTGGCACGGGGGGCGCTGCTGGGCCTGCCCACCGAAACGGTGTACGGGCTGGCGGCCGACGCCACGCAGCCGCAAGCGGTGCAGCGCATTTTTGCCGCCAAAGGCCGCCCGGCCGACCACCCGCTGATCGTTCACCTGCCCCCGCAGTGGGAAGCCGGTGTGGCGCATTTCGCCACCGAGGTGCCCGCGTTTGCCCGGGCGCTGATGCAAGCCTTCTGGCCTGGGCCACTGACCGTCATCGTGCCGCGCCAACCCGGTGTGGCCGCCGCCGCCGCCGGGGGCCAGGCGTCGGTGGGGCTGCGTTGCCCTGCCCACCCGGTGGCCCAGGCCGTGCTGCAAACCGCCCACGCCCAAGGGGTGATGGGCGTGGCCGCGCCCAGCGCCAACCGCTTTGGCCGCGTCAGCCCCACCACCGCACAGCATGTGGTGGACGAGTTTGAAGCATTGGGGGCCGAAGAACTGCTGGTGCTCGATGGCGGGGCGTGCGCGGTGGGCATCGAATCCACCATCATCGACGCCACCCGGGGCCACCCTGTGTTGCTGCGCCCCGGCATGTTGACCGCCGCCCAGCTTGAAGCCGCCTGCGGCCAGCCCGTTCGCCTGCCGCACGAGGCGGTGGACGGCCTGCCCGCGCCGCGTGCCTCGGGCACGCTGGACTCGCACTACGCGCCCAATGCGCGCGTGCGGCTGATGGACGAGACAGCGCTGCAACAGGCGCTGGACCTGCTCGGGCCTGATGCACCCCAGGGCCGCATCGCGGTGTACGCACCCCAGCGCCCGCGCCAGTCGGACATGGCCTGGCACCCCATGCCCACACGGGCCAGCGACTGTGCACACGAACTTTTTGCGGTGCTGCGGACGCTCGATGCCCTGGGCGTGGCCCTCATCTGGGTGCAAACCCCGCCCGACACCCCCGAGTGGCAGGGTGTGCGCGACCGCCTGCAGCGCGCCGCGGCCTAAGATACGTTTCTTTTTTGCACAGTCCGAACCCCGGAGCCCTTTGCCATGACCGCTCGCACCCCACGCGCCACCGCCTCAGCCCACACCGAGCCCCAGGCCCACCTGTCACGCCGAGGCGTGCTCCGAGCCGGAGCGGCCACAGGACTCGCAGGCCTGCTGGGCGGCACAGGCCTGCTGACGGGGTGCGGCAACGGCGAAATCGTGTCGGCCCTTGCCCCCAACCGTTTCATTTCTTTCGGCGACGGCCTCAGCGACCTGGGCAAGGGCGGCGGCTCCCGCTACACGGTCAACGATGGCACCCTGAACACCTGGGCCGACCGCCTGGCCAACCGCTATGGCAAGACCCTTTACGCCCAGGCAGACGGTGGCCTGGGCTACGCGCAAGGTCACACGCCCACGCAGGCCCTGCCCCGCACGCTGACGGCTCAGATCGATACCTTCCTGTCCAGCCAGAGTTTCCAGACCAATGACGTGGTGCTGGTGAACCTGCCCATGACCGACGTGCTGACCCCGCTCAACGCCGTCAAAGCGGGCACGCTCAGCGACGATGCGGCACGCGCGCAAATCACCGCCAACGGCCAGGCCCAGGTGGCCCAGATGCGCAGGCTGGTGGCGGCCGGGGCCAAATACGTGGTGGTGCTGGGCGTTTACGACCTGGGACGCTCGCCCTACGGCATTTCGTTGGGGCTGTCGGGCTGGCTCACCGCCGATGTGCTGGCCTCCAGCCCCGCCGTGACGCGCTACAACGACGCGTTCAAAGCCGAGGCGGTGAACATGGGGGCCAACCTGCTGTTTGTGGACGCCGCGTTCCTGGTGAACCGCAACGTGCAGTACCCGAGCAGCTACGGGTATGTGAACATCAACACCGCCGTGTGCACCACACCCGACGCCTCCACCTGCAACAGCTCGACACTGGTCTCGGGCGCCACGGCATCGCAATACGTGTTTGCCGACAGCATCCACCTCACGCCGTACTGCAACCAGCAACTGGGCGACTACGCATACGACCAGCTCGTGGCGCGCTGGTGATCGCCACGGCTGCACCGCCTCAGCGGTAGCGCAGCTTCATGGCCAGGATGCAGCTGGCCAGCGCCAGCGTCACCGCGTTGGCCACCACCACGGGCCAGGCGCTGAGCAGGAGCCCATACACCAACCACGCCGCCACGCCCGTGGTGAACACGCTGTACATGCCCAGGGAGATGCCGCTCACGTCTTTGGTCTTGAAAGTGAGCCACGCCTGCGGAATGAAGCTGGCGGTGGTCAGGGTGGCGGCAACGAAGCCAATGATGTCGGTGGCGGTCATGGCGAAAAGGGATCCATCAAGGCGCTTGAGAAGCGGCCCACTCTAACAGCGCGTCCATCACCGGCCGGGCCTGCGGGGCATTGGGGTGGTTGACCAAACCCACCACCACCAACTGGCGGCCATTGCGGGCCTGCACGTAACCGGCCACGGCCACCACGTCGCGCAGCGAGCCGGTCTTGATGCGGGCATTGCCCAGCGCGAGCTTCATCACACCTCGCTCGCCCATGCGCGCCGCCGTGCCGTCCACCCCTGCCACGGGCAACGACTGGCGCAGCACGTCCCCGCTGGGGTGGGCCGCGGCGTCGCGCAGCAAGGCCAGCAGGCCTTGGGCGGTGATGCGCTCGTCGCGCGACAGGCCCGATCCGTTGTCCAGCACCGGGGCCGGGGCTTGTCCACCCCACCGGGTTTGCCACCAGCGGTCCACGCGCTGGCGGGCTCGCTCGAACGTGGCGGGGGTGCCCGGAGACGCGGCCAGGGTCAGGAACACCTGTTGCGCCATCACGTTGTTGCTGTGTTTGTTGATGTCGGCCACGATGTCGGCCAGGGGCAACGAGGGGGCGTCCAGCAACAGCCGGGCCTGGGGCGGCACGGGGCCCAGACGGGTGGTGCCGGTCAGCAGACCACCGCCAGCACGCCACATGCCCTCCAGGGCCCGGACGGCGTACTGGTCAGGCGCCACGTAGGCCACGGGCCAGGGCCGTTCGCCACAACTGGCGGGGTAGCTGCCCGCAAAACGGACGGCGTTGGGGTCGTCAAACCGGGCTTGCAGCCCTGTGCGCCAATCGCCACAGGCGGCGTTTGACAGGGGCACGGTGGCATCCACCGCCAGGCCAGCCAGCGGGGGCTCGTGTGTCACGCGGGCCACGCCTGCGGCTGGGTCGGGCACAAAGCCCATCACCACGGCTTTGAAGTTGACCAGCAGCGCCTCGGGGGCCACGTTGTAGGGGCGCAGGCGCTCGCCGTCGAACGCGGCGGGATCGGCCGGGGGCACGGCAAACGCGCTTTGGTCGAGCACGATGTCACCGCGCACCACGGTCACGCCCGCCTCGTGCACGGCCTGCAAGGCGGCTGCGATCCGCTCCATCACAAACTTGGGGTCACCCCCCCCACGGATGTGCAGGTTGCCGCGCAAGAGGCCTTGGTCGACCGTGCCGTCCACGTAAAAACCGGTGCGCCAGAGGTGGGCCGGGCCCAGCAGGTCCACCGCGGCGTAGGTGGTCACCAGTTTCATGACCGAGGCCGGGTTCATGGGGCGCTGCGCGCCCAGCGCCAGCAGCGGCGCACCGCCTTCCACCGGGGCCACCAGGGCGGCCAGGGCATCGTCGGGCAAGCCCGCTTTCTTCATGGCCTGGCGCAGACTGGGGGGCCAGACACTGGGCTGGGCCCACGCCGCCGCCCCCCACAACCACGCCCCACACAGGGCCAAACCACACAGGCAACGGGCAAACACAGAGAACATGGGGCAGACCACGGCAATGAAGACAAGGGGGCGAATTATCCGGGGGCTGGCCGATAATCCGGCAGCCGCGTTTTGGCGGGAAAAACACCTGATTTCATAGCTACTCACGCAACACTGACAAGCGCAGAACGCCAAAAATATGCAAAAAACATTGCGCCTGTTGGCCCTGGACACCGGCACCGCCGAGCAACATGTCGGCGTGGCCCACCTGCCAAGCGGTGGTGGCACCTCCCCGATTGCGCCCACCTTCTGGCTGCACAGCGGCAGTGGCGGTGCGCAGGCGTCGTTGTCACTCATCCCCACCGCGCTGGACCTGCTGGCCCAGGCCCAGACGCCGTTGGCCGGGCTGGACGCGCTGGTGTTTGGCCGGGGCCCCGGCTCTTTCACGGGGCTGCGCACCGCCTGCGCGGTCGTGCAGGGGTTGGCGTACGGCGCACGGTCTGATGCACACCCGCAAGGCCTGCCCGTGCTCGGCATCGACAGCCTGATGGCCGTGGCGGAAGACGCGCGCCAGCGCTGGCACGCCGTCCACGCCCCAACCCCTGGCACCCTGCTGACCGTGACCGCCCTGCTGGACGCCCGCATGGACGAGGTGTACGCCGCCACCTACACCTTTGCCGACGCCGCCCAGCCCCAGGCCACCCTGGCCGGTGGCCCCTGGCTGCTGAAGCCCGGGCAAGTGACGGGCATGCTGGCAGCCACCGACCATGCCCACCTGCTGGCGGGCAACGCCTTCGACACCTATGGATCCCGTCTGCCCGCACACTTGCCCCGCCTGACCGCAGCGCCCACGGCCGCCGCCCTGCTGCGCCTGGCCCCGGCCTTGCTGGCGCAAGGCCTGGCAGGCCAACCCGCAGACGCCCAACCGCTGTATGTGCGCGACAAAGTGGCCCAGACGACCGCCGAGCGGGAAGCCGCCCGCGCCACACCGCCCACGGGAGTGCTCGCATGACCCGCCCGACCCCTGACCGGGCATTGGCACTGCAAACCCTGACCGAAGTCGACCTGGACCTGGTGTGGGAGACCGAAAAACGCGCCTACGCCCACCCGTGGTCACGCGGCAACCTGGCAGATTCGCTGCACGCGGGCTACCCGGCGCAGATGCTGATCACCCCACCGCTGCCCGGTGACAGCCCCTTGCGGCTCACCGCCAGCGGCCACATGCTGCTGGGCTACTGGGTGGCCATGGCAGGCGTGGACGAAATGCACCTGCTCAACCTTGCCGTTGCCCCCGAACACCGCCGCCAGGGCTGGGGCCTGACGCTGCTGCAAGCCCTGGCCACCCACACACTGGCCCAAGGCCATGCCTGGCTGTGGCTGGAGGTGCGCGCTGGCAACACCCCCGCTCAGGCGCTGTACCGACGCATGGGCTTTCAACCCGTGGGCCTGCGCAAGCAGTACTACCCCGCCGGAGCGGGACAGCGCGAGGACGCGGTGGTCATGAGCCTGAACCTGCGGGCCCACCCGCCCATGGCATGAGCCCAACGCCTGTGGACCCCATGACCGCCCTGCACTCGCTGCGTCTGGACGAGCGCCAACGCGCCATGCTGGCCGCCATGGGCACCCCCGTGTGGTGGCCCGAGGCCATCACCGCCACGGTGGACGCACCGGCGGCGGCGCCCGAAAACACCCCCCCGGCTGCCGCAGCCCAACAGGGGGCTCATGTGCCACCGGCCTTGCGCCCACCCGCAGACCCGGCACCTGTTCGCCCTGCACCGGCCCCCAAACCCACGGCCAGCCCGGTGGCCGACCATCCCACCGACCCCACCATCGCCACCCTGGACTGGGACGCGCTGACCCAAGCCATCCAGTCCTGCCAGGCCTGCGGGCTGTGCCAAGGCCGCCAGCACGCCGTGCCGGGCATGGGCCACCGCCAGGCCCGATGGATGGTGGTGGGAGAAGCCCCCGGCGAACAGGAGGACAAACAAGGCTTGCCCTTTGTCGGCCCCGCCGGGCAGTTGCTGGACGCCATGCTGGCGGCCATGGGGTTGACACGGGAAGCCGACGTGTACATCGCCAACGTCATCAAGTGCCGCCCGCCGCACAACCGCAACCCCGAGCCCGCCGAAGTGGCACAGTGCCGCCCCTACCTGCAACGCCAGATCGAGCTGGTGAAGCCCGACCTCATCCTGGCCCTGGGCCGATTTGCCGCCCAGACCCTGCTGGCCGGTGTCGTGCCTGACGTGGACAAACTGCCCCTGGGCAAGCTGCGCGGCCAGGTGTACCGGGTGGACGGCCGACCCGTGGTCGTCAGCTACCACCCCGCCTACCTGCTGCGCAGCCCCGCCGAAAAAGGCAAAACCTGGGCCGACCTTTGTCTGGCCATGGAAGCCCTGGAACACAACCCGTTGACGCCACCGGCCGAAATGTGAGGTTTCGAGAGCTGGCGTGCCTTGCAAGCGCAAACAGCACTTGCCGAATCGGCCGCGGAAGGTAAAGTCACGGGATTGCCGGGCCGCTTTGGCCCCACGCTTTCCGGGGGAGCTTCCGATGCGCCGTACACCAGCCAGAGCCGCAACTGCCGCCCAACACACCTCACCCGCTCGAAACCCCGCACCCCCTGGTTTCCAGCCCAGTCTGCTGGCCCTGTCCGTGGCGGCGGCTTTCATGGCCACCTCTCCGTGGGCACAGGCACAGCCCAGCGGCGCCCAGGTGGTGGCGGGTCAGGCCACGTTTCAGCAGCAGGGCGGCAACTTGCTGGTGAACACGCAGAATGCGCCGGGCCAACAACACTCGGCCATCAACTGGCAAAGCTTCAACGTGCCCGCAGGCACCCAAACCTGGTTCAACCAGCCCAACGCCCAAAGCACCAGCATCAACCGTGTGGTGGCAGCCAACCCTTCGAGCCTTCTGGGCACGCTGGGCTCCAACGGGCACCTGGTCTTGGTCAACCCGGCGGGCATTGCCGTGGGCGCGGGCGCGGTGGTGGACACCGCCCGTTTCACGGCGGCCGCGATGCAGATGTCCGATGCCGATGCGCTTTCCGGGCGTCTGCGCTTCGAAGGTGGTGCGGCGGTGGACGTGCTGGGCCGGGTGCTGGCCCGGACCGGCGATGTGGTGCTGCTGGCCCCCGGCGTGACAGTGCACCCCGGTGCCCTGGTGCAGGCCGACAACGGTGCAGTGATCCTCGCGGCAGGGCAAAAGGTGGAGCTGGTGTCGCCCGGGCTTGAGGGATTGGTGTTCGAAATCCAGGCCCCCACCGACCAGGCACTGAACCTGGGGACCCTGCAGGGCAATGCCGTGGGCCTGTTCGCCAGCACGCTCAGGCACAGCGGGCAAATCGACGTGCAGGCCATCACCGACGAAGGGGGCCGCGTGCTGCTGGTGGCCAAAGACCGGGCGGAAATCGAGGGGCAGAGCCGCACGAAGCGTCTGGAACGGCTGGGCGGCCTGTTTCACGCCACAGCACAGACCGTGGTGGTGGGAAGTGCCGCAAGGGTGGACGCCAGCGGTGACGCAGGCGGAGGCGAAATCCTCATCGGCGGCGGCTGGCAGGGCCAGGACACACGGCTGGCAAACGCGCAAAACACCACCGTGGCGCTGGGTGCCGCACTCAACGCTGATGCCCGCGAGCGGGGCCAGGGGGGCACGGTGGTGAACTGGGCAGAAGGCACCACCCATTTTGCGGGCGATGTGTCCGCACGCGGCGGTGCTCAGGGGGGCGACGGAGGCAAGGTGGAGGTGTCGGGCAAGCACCACCTGGCATTTGCGGGCACGGTCGACACACGGGCACCACAAGGCCAAACCGGCCACCTGCTGCTGGACCCGACCAACATCACCATTGCCGCGGCACCGTCCAGCGGTGTGACAGGCTCAGCCACCGTGGAGCCCAAAACACCGGCACCGGATGACGCCACCCTGGATGTGAACACCCTCATTGGCTTGCTCGGCCGGACCCACGTGGAGGTGCGAACGGCCTCCAGCGGGGCAGGAGAGGGCAACATCCTGGTCAATGCCCCTGTCACCTGGGATGGCACACACACCCTCACCTTGAAGGCCGACCACAACATCGAGGTCAATCAGCCCATTTCCGTTGACTATTTCAGCACCGCCCCCTACGCCGATGCCACACTGAAACTGGACGCGAAAGGGGCGATCAACCTCAATGCCGATGTGTCGCTGGCTGGGTATGGGTTTCCCCAGGGCACGGTGGAATTCCGGTCCGGAGCAACCGGCATCCACCAACAGGAAGGCACCGCCATCACGGCGGGCAACGTGGCCATCAGGAGCTCAGGCGACGCGGTGCTTGACAGTCCCCTGAACGACATCCGAAACATTTCCGCAGAGCTCACCGGCAAAGGGCGCTATCTCGACGTGGTGTCATCTGCCCCGGATTTTTTGAGTGTGGGTGCCCCCATCCTGACCGAGTCGGGCGAACTGACACTGCAAGGCATCACCACCACCCAAGGGGCCATCAAGCTGACCAACACCGTGGGGGGCTTGGTCATTTCCGAGCAAACCATCCGCAGCGGCAACGGCTCCATCACCCTCAAAGGCGGCAGCAGCGCGGCCACTGGACAGGGCGTACACATTCAAAACTCGACCATCGATGCGGGCAGCGGCGACGTGACCATTTCCGGTGAAAGCCGGGATGTGGGTATCCTGGTCGAACGCCTGATTCCCAGGGTCACGGACGACACCACAGGGTCGAATGACAGCAGTGGCCTGAAGGGCAACGCCGCAACCACCCCAACCACCCCAACCACCTCGGTCACCGGAAGCCGGATCGTGATGGTGGGCAAACACAGCGGCACGGGATCGCAGGATGGCATTCGCATCGACAGCGCTCACATCGAAGCCACCGACAGCATCTGGCTGGAGGCGATCGACGGCTCTCTGACACTGACAGGCGACACCAGCGTGGTCAACCAAGGGGCGTGGGGCATCGGCCTGGTCGCGGGGGGCACGGGTTCGAGTCAAGACGTTTACCAGATCACCATCGACAGCGATGCGCTGGTTCAACAGGCCGGTGCAGTGGAATCGGTGTCCCTGCGCGCCGATGCCATGGAAATCCTGGGCCAAGTGTGCGCCAACGGTTGCGATGGCGGGGGGGTGATCGAACTGCAGACCACAAGGGCAGACCGCCCCATTTCCCTGGGCGGAACGGCTTCCGACTCCACCCATCTGGCGCTGTCTGAAGCGGAACTCCAGCGGCTCTCGGCCCACACCCTGCGGGTCGGCTCCACCGCCAACACAGGGGGGTTGACCATCGACGGGCCCGTGGACCTGTCAACCGGTACCGTGGCCGAGCTGTCTCTGATTCAAGGCCCCTATGGCGCGGTGTCGCAGGCACCGTCGGCCCCCATCGCGGTGGAAGCACTCCGTGCGCAAGGGGCGTTTGTTGACCTTGGCAACGCGGGCAACCTGATCGCAAGGGTCAGTGGCCAGACGGAGACAGGTGCCTTCATTTTTCAGACCGTCAGCGCCTCGGGGCTCAGTGTGTCCACGGTGGATGGGTTGAGTGGCATCACCGCGGGACCGGACACCGATCGGCAACACATCATCCTCAGTTCAAACGCAGCAGCAACGGACAGCGTCACACCACAGGAAGGCATCTCGCAGGAGACAAACGCGGCGCTGAAGGGGGCACTGGGCCAGTTCATCTCCACGGGCGGCGTTGACCTCAGGAACGAACACAACGAACTGTCTTCGCTGCAGGGCAACAGCAGCGGGGCCTTCCGGGTGGCCAGCAACCGCGCCGTCACACTGCACGGCATTTCGACGTCAGACAGCAGCACTGGCGTGGGACTGGACGATGCCGCATTGGCCATCACGGCCGCCCACATCACCGGCATGGAATCCGAGTCCGCCTTGTCGGCCCGCAACGGCTCTGTGGCGCTCACCGCCACCGATGGCAGCATCGGTTCGGCTGACAACGCTGTGCGGATCGGGACGGTCGGCGGCTTGGTGACGGCGTCTGCCCGCGAGGGAGACATCAGCATTCAGGCCAGTGCCAGGGGCACCACCCGGTTCGGGGAACTGGAGGCAAAGGGAGACATCTTGCTGGCAGGCCCAGGCGGCGAAAGCAGCGCGATGGCATCGTTTGAAGGCTCGGTCACCACCAGCGAACAGGGCCATTTCAGCGTCGACGGTTTCCGGACCATCCAGGTGGGCAATGAAGAAAACGGCATCACCGTGTCGGCTGGCTCCATGGCCTTGGCGGCAACCAACGGCTCGATCAACGTGTATGGAACCCTGCAGCCAGGCACGGCTGGCGGCACCGGCACGGCCAACTTCCGGGGCAACACCTATTTTCTGAACGGCTCCAGACTCGAGTTTGACTTCAGTGGTGCCGCCCACGACCGCCTGACCGTGTCCGACGGCACGGCCTCCTTCTCGCCGTCCACCACGGTCGCGCTCAACGTGACAGGGGGGCAGCCGCCAACGGGCCGGTACACACTCATCGCCGGAACCACCACGGGAACCCTCCCCACGCTGGACGCGGGCAACCTCAGCCCAACAGGCGAGCTGTCCTTTGGATCGTTGTTGTTG
>Ga0075012_10000830_pt1 | contig 32475 bp, 12 predicted proteins | sample All_14_2_FD_71474 | JGI IMG/M metagenome (GOLD analysis project Ga0075012, IMG submission 71474) | Freshwater microbial communities in response to fracking from Pennsylvania, USA - Allegheny Zone_MetaG_DW_15 | ecosystem: Environmental > Aquatic > Deep subsurface > Groundwater > Drilled...
ACATAGGGATGTTTTATGGCGAAACTCTACTTACTTTTGCAACGTGAAAAAATACTAGTTCGAATAAATCGGACTCCCGTGAACATTGACTAAGGGCCAGCTTGCTGAATCCACGGCCCGCCACGTTACGATGCTGTGAACTTAGAAACAAACGATACCTTAAACCGATTTACGACGATTACACATCTTACCAGTTGTTGGACGGTCTCCCCGCACCACTATTTGAAGAAGTAGTACCGAGCTACATTTCTGACAGTTTCCCGATTCGAAAATTCAGCGTAAGCGTGTCTTACTCATTGGTGAATTGGCTTAAGGTAATTGCTTCACTGCCATTTTTACCAAAACAAGTTTGGATTTACTGCATGTGGACAGGCCCCTGCCTGGCCCCAAGGATAATATTTTAATTAACTAAACTAAGCCTACTACTATGCTAAATTTTAACACTCATGCGGGATTGCGAAATCGCTATCCATCCCACGGACAGGTTTTCCAGGCTTACCCCAAGCCAAATGGAATGAAAGCCGGTTTGGTGGCCAAAGTAGTGGCACTAGTATTGTGTTGTTTCTCCTTCCAGTCGCTATCTGCACAACAGTGCAACATTGCAACGCCAAATGGAACGGCAGTCAACCTTTACTTAGGTGCCAATGGTATCACCACACTGAACAGCAATGTCTTCGCCCCTTACGTCAGCAGCCCCAACTGCCCGATGGGAAACATTGAACTGTGGTACGACTTGAACGCCACCATTCCTTTTCCAACAATGAACTACGATTGTACGGACGAAGGTTTGGCGGTTCCTGTTTTTGTTACTTTGGAAGGCCCGTTCAGCCAAAGCAACGCAGTGCTTTTTACCGTAACCATCTTGGACAACATTCCACCGGTTGTGGCTTGGCCTTCCAACGTCACCATCAACGCAGACCCTACTGCCTGCGCTGCTGTCGTCAATTCATTGACCCCAGTCGTGTCGGACAACTGCCCATTTAGCTACACGCTGACTTGGGTTCGTTCTGCTAACACACCAGGTTCTGGTTCGAACAGTGCCAATGGAACTTACAATGTTGGTAATACTAACGTGACTTGGACTTTGGTGGATGCGAACGGCACTCCAAACCAAGTACATACTACTACGGTGACGGTCGTTGACAACCAGCCGCCGATTTTCACCAGTGCGCTGCCGGGCAACGTGACTTACAGTGCCGATGCTTCTTGCCAGGCTTCTCATACTTGGACGCACCCATCGGTCACTGATAATTGTGGTGCAATGTCGGTGCCACCAATGACTTACACTGTTACCTATACAGGTGCAACTCCTGGCGGCCCTTTCAACCTACCCTATACAGGTGGTCCAGAAATCAAGGTGTTCAACAAAGGCGTTACTACGGTGACATACAGGATTGATGATGATGGTGCGGGGCCACATGCCCCAGTAACTCATGCATTTACTGTTACCGTCAACGACACTACACTGCCTTCGTTTGGTGCCGCTCCAACCGTGAGCACCGTGGCTGCTGTAGGTTGTTCCGCCCCAGTTTCCATCAACTTGAATCCGTTCATTTCGGATAACTGCTCTGGCACAATCACAAAATCTTTCATGGTTACCGCTGCGAGCAGCGGCAACTCGCCATACCCACTCAACCAGCCACAGAATGGAGCGCATGTGAATGCGACTTTCCTTGCTGGTGTTTACACCATTGTATTCAGTGCGACAGATGTTGCTGGCAACGTTCAAACACATACTTTGACCTTGAGCGTGCTTGAAAACACACTGCCAATTGCTGCTTGCCAAAATTTCACGGCTTACTTGGGTGCTAACGGCCAAATGGTTGTTTCTGCACAAAGCCTTGACAACGGCAGCTCCGACAACTGCGGAGTTACAGTTTACGAAATGAAGACCGCCTTCAACGTAAACTGGGTGACTACTCAAAGCTTCACCTGCGCCAATATCGGCAACCATTCTGCTACTTTCAGGGTAAAGGATGCCGCTGGCAATATTTCTGCGGTTTGTGGTCCTGTGACCATCACAATTGCGGACAATATGCCACCAGTTGCACAGTGCAAGAATATCTCAGTGAACCTTGACCAAGCTGCCAATACGCTTCACACGGTACTTGCCACTGATATCAACAACATGAGCTACGACAACTGTACGGCGTCCGGTAGCTTGGTTTATGAAATCAGCGAATCATTTGTCGGTCCTTGGACTGCCTCCGTTAACTTCGATTGCAGCGATGTAACGACGGTGATAAACGCTGCGGAAGTTGTTTACTTGCGTGTAACGGATTCGGCAGTACCTGCCAACAGCTCCAATATCTGTACTGCACAGGTAACCGTTAACGACATCACTGCACCCGATGCCAATGGCGCACCTTTTGTTGCCAATTTGAGCAACGTTGCCAACAACGGCTCAGTACTCGTTACACCTGCAAATGTGCAAGCAACTACGCTTAGCACAGACAACTGTACTATCATCACCTACGAAGTTTCCCGCAACTCAAACGGGCCTTGGAGCACCACAGGCGTAACCTACACCTGCGCTGACCTCAGCATTCCAAACCCTGAGACTATTTACATCCGTGTGACGGATGCTGATGGCAACACCAACGTTGACTTCACTACTGTAACCGTTCAGGATGTGGACGCACCAGTTTTGGTTTGCCCATCCACACCTATCAACCTATACTTGGATGCCGCTGGCAATGCCACGATTTTAGCTTCCACAGTAGGCGCAGCTAGCACTGATAACTGCACCATTTCATTGTACGAAATCAGGAAAGTGGCAATCAACCCAGCAGGCTTTGGCCCATGGGCAACCAGCCAGACTTACTCTTGCGATGACGTTGGTTTGCACACCGTGCGCCTTCGTGCACAAGACAATAGTGGCAATCCAAACCCAATCGGAACAGGCCTGCTTTGCAGCAACGCCATTAACGTTGTGGACAATATTGCACCTGTAGCAATCTGTAACTCTGTGTCAGTTGCTTTGGGTTCAAACGGCCAAGTGACTATCCCGGCTTCTTCCGTAAGCTTGGGCAGTACAGACAACTGCTTCAGTCTCTTGTTCCCATCATGTGGGCTTACCCGTGAAATCTCCAAGGATGGCGGCCAGACCTATGCTTCTCAAGCATTGTTCACTTGCAGCAACCTTGGCTCTAGCAACTTGGTACACGTGCGCATCACGGATTGCCACGGCAACGATGCAGTTTGTACCACCAACGTTACCATCCAAGACAACGAACTACCAGTGGTTACGGCTCCCGCCGACATCACGGTTCAGTGCAGTGCCAGCCTTGACCCAACGGTGAACAACGCACTGGGCACAGCTACGGCAACAGACAACTGTACTGCTGGCGCAACATCTTATACGGATGTTGTCGGCAACGGTAGCTGCGCTCAAGGCAAGATAGTTACCCGTACTTGGAAATCCACTGACCAATCCGGCAACATGGGCACGGATGTCCAAATCATTACGGTGATTGACAACGTAGCACCTACGTTCACCGCACCTACGGACAAAGTGCTCGACTGCCCTGGTTCATACACTGTGGCAAATCAAGTTACGACAACGTTCTCGGCCTCTGCTGGCCTTCCGCTGACGATTTCCCCGATCAATTCCGGTATTTATAATGCAACGATGAACATCAACGTTGCCAACAATGGCCGCATCATGGACATTGACATCGTGGATTTGGTCGTTGAACACGACTTCATGGATGACATTGACATTTTGTTGATTAGCCCAAATGGCGTTCCTGTAACACTGGTGGACGATTTCTCTGGTTGTGGCAACGTCAACAACTTGGACATCAACTACGATGACGAAGCGTCTGGCTTGGTTCCTTGCAACCAATTGAATCTCGGGCTAAGCTCCATTCCGCTTATCCCAGGCTCCTTGTCATCATTTGACGGCCTGAACATGAACGGCACTTGGACACTACGCATAATTGATAACTTCAACGGCGATGGTGGTGCTTTGGTGAGCTGGGGCTTGCGTGTCACTTATGTGAATCAACCAAACGACTTGTCGCTTACTGGCAACGTGGTAGGTACTGACAACTGTGACCCGAACCCAAGCGAAACTTTCGTTGATTTCCATGCTTACAAGGATTTCATTGACCACAACGAAGGTGCAGCTTACGACTTTGATTACCTGCTGGATTGGACTCAGTTCCCTGCTGGTGGTACTGTATCATCCACTGCTACGGCTTTGGCGCTTACTGGTGACAACGCTGGCTCAGGCAATGTTGACTTCATTTACAACAATGTAGGCTCATTGACCGAGGCTGGTTTCATCGCATTCGACTGGGCTTACACTGGCAACACGCCAGTCAACGACCCATTCGTAGTTGAAATCAATGGCGTTGAGATTCCTGTGAAAAATTCTGCAGGCCCGAACACTGGCCGTGCTATCCTTGCTGTTCCTGCCAACCCATCTTCTTTGGTTTTCCGCCAAAAATATGCGCCAAACGGAAACATCGGCTCCACCACGATTACCAACTTTGTTTACTACACGGATGACCTGCCAGTGGCCATTGATGGTTGCGAGCGCAAATTCTGTATCGCTAGGGTTTGGAACGTAGCCGATGCTTGTGGCAACGCACCTGCCAAGCAGGTTCAAATCATCGAAACAAGGGATATTACGGCACCTACAGTTGCCTACCCAACCACAAAGTCAGTGCTTGCACAGGGCGGTTTCTGTAGCCCATTCGTTGACCTGGACCTTTCCGGTTTCATCACCGATGCTTGCAGCGACTACGAAGATTTGACAATAACGAACAACGCATTTGCTCAATACGGCAAAGGCAACGGCACGGATGATGCCTCTGGTTTCTATTCACCAGGCGTTTACACCATTATTTTCACGGTGTACGATGAGTGCGGTAACGTTAAGAACCACACCATCAACATGACGGTGACGGACAGCCAGAACCCGACAGCCATTTGCCAAAATGCAACTGTCCAGTTGGACAACTCAGGTAACGCAACCATCATACCTGCCAGCATCAACAACGGCAGCTACGACAACTGCGGCGTCAGCAGCATGACCGTCACACCGAATACTTTTACTACTGCCGATATCGGTACGAACACAGTGACCTTGACAGTAACTGACCCAGCCGGCAATACCAACTCCTGCTCTGGCATCGTAACTGTGCTTGGCGGTGTGATGTTTGATGCAGGCGATGCATCAGGCACATCGGGCACATCTGTACTGGTTCCAGTCGTTGTAACTAACTTCAACAACATCATTTCTTTCGACCTTGACTTGGACATCGTCAGCGGTACAGTAGCAACAGTGAGCGGTGTTGAGGACATCAACCCAGCGCTTGCTGGCATGTTGTTCCCGATTTCTGGCAACACCCACGTGGATGTAGCTTGGATTGGTTCGGCCACCACATTGCCGAACGGCACTGTCGCCTTCAAGGTACGTGTGAACTTGGTAGGTACTACTGGCTCCAGCACACCAATGGTGGTGAATGTAGTGGAAGTTGGTACACCTGGCGGTACAACACCAGCCCTTGGGTTGTCTGGCATCATCAGCATCATTGACCCAGGTACGCAGTTCGCCATCTCTGGTACGCTGATGCAACATGCCAACAGCGGCAACGGTGCTGTACACCTGGCCACGGTTGATTACTTTGGCAGCGTGAACGGTTCCATCCCTAACGTACCGGGTGTATTCAGCTTCAACGTGCCATCTGGCAGCAACATCACCATTGAGCCTAGCAAGAACATCAACTGGAACAACGGTGTGACCACATTGGACGCTACTTGCGCCCTGCATTTCTCTGCGGGTCTGCCACTCCCAGGTGCCTGCACAGGCCCAGTGACGCCTTACCAGAAAATAGCTGCTGACGCAAACGCCAACAACGATGTCACTGCCTTCGATGCGGCTTTGATTCAGGCGATTGCCATTAACAACACACCAGTATCTGGCAACGAATCTTGGAGGTTCATACCTACAGTACCAGCATTTGCGCCATCCGATGACCCATTTGCAATTGGCTTCGATGAGTTCAGGACATACAACAACGTGTCTGCCAATATCACGAATGCCAACTTCTTTGGTATCAAAACTGGCGACGTGACGGCTTCATTTGCCAATGGCGTAACTGGATTCGCTGGCAGTAGCAACGAAGACCGTAGTGCCGACTTAGCACTCCGTGTATCGGATATGGCTGTGACTGCAGGTCAGGATGTCGTTGTTAATTTCAAGGCAAAAGACTTCAACGGCATTTACTCGATGCAGACGACCTTGAATTTTGACCCATCCGTACTTGAGTTCGTTAGCGCCAACGGCGATGGTTTGAGCACCATGTTGTTCAATACTTCACTGGCTGCTGAGGGCAAACTTGCGAATAGCTGGTTCAACCTTGACGCAGTGACGATGGAAGACGGTGCAGACCTGTTTACAATCCGTTTCAAAGCAAAGGCCAATGGCTTGCTGAGCAACTTGATTTCTACTTCTGATGATTTGGTAATCGAAGAAGTGTCCACTGCACAAGGCGATGTAGTTGGTGTAGGCGTTGTATTCGAAACTGCCTCCGCAGTTGGCGAACATGCCACAGGCCATTTCGCTTTGCACCAGAACCGTCCGAACCCGTTCAGCACCCGCACATCCATCGGCTTCGACCTGCCAGTTGCAGACCATGCAACACTGACGATTACCGATGCTGCTGGCAAGGCGCTGAAAGTGCTTCAGGGCAATTTCACGGCTGGCTACCACCAGTTCATCATTGAGCGCAAGGACCTGCCAGCTACTGGCGTCCTTTTCTACCAACTCAAAACGGCTGACAACCAAGCCGTTAAGAAGATGATTTTAGTTGATTAAAATAACCTAAAATGCAGTTGACAGTCTTTTCCCCATTCGGAGAAAAGCTGTCAACTGTAGTTTTTTTGCTTTAGCTACTGCGCTGAAAGCGCAAGGACTTCCACTGTTAAACCCGAAATCTTCTTCCTCCAAACGTGGGGGAGGATGCTTCGGGATGTGTTTCTAAAAATTGACCCCAATCCAAAAATCGATTAGAGAAACCATCCTCAACCGCAAGACATGAAAAAACTTTTACCATTACTGATTATCGCTTTTCTTGCATGGCTGCCCACGACCGACGCACAATTGACAATTTCAGGGGAAAATGCAGTTGTTTGTGACAATGGAACCGTCAGTATTGATGTTTCCGTGAGCAATTTCAACGACATAATTTCGGCCCAGTTTGGTGTAACCTGGGACCCCGACGTAGTTGAATTAACCAGCGTCACGAACAACATGCCTGCTTCGGCGCTGTACAACACCGTAAATGCGCCTACTGGAGAGCTTCGCTTTTCTTGGTTCGATGCCGTTCCGCCGCTTGGCTACACGCCGCCTGGCCCGCCCGCTGGCTCGCAAATCATTTTTACTATCAACTTCAACATTGTTGGCGACTACTCCACGAACAATGCCACCGCCATCAATTTTGGCAGTGTGCCTGGTTTCAACATGGAAATTGCAAGCTCTGGAGGTCTTATCCCCAATGGCTCCATCAACATTGTACCAGGCAATGTAACCCTTGACGACAATACACCGCCGACCATTACATGCCCATCAAGCATAACGGTTACTGCTGGAATTGGCCAATCCTCGGCTGTTGTCACCTACGCTGCCCCAGGTGTAAGTGATAATTGCGGTGCGTTGCCCGCACCACCTACTTGTGTTCCAGCTTCGGGAAGTTCGTTCAATATTGGCACCACAAATGTCAACTGCACCGCCACTGATGGAGCTGGCAATTCGGCGAACTGCTCGTTTTCAATCACCGTGAACCCACCGCCCGCCAACCCCAATGCACTTATGATTTTGGCGGATGACTATGCCGTAGAATGCAACGATACCACGGTGGACGTTCCCGTCAGGGTTCGCAATTTTAACGATATGACCAGCGCACAGTTTGCCATGGTTTGGAACGAAAGTGTACTTCAATACACTGGGTTTACCGATAGCATCAACGCTAATGGCCATACTACTGCGATTTACAATACTTTAAATACCGCAACGGGCCAATTCCGCTTCTCCTGGTTCGACGCAGACGGCGTACCTGGCGAGGACTTGTCGGACAGCACCGTCATTTTTACCCTGCATTTCAAACTTCTGGATGAAAATGCCCTGCCGGACACGGTGGTAGTGACTGGTGTTCCTGGTTTTACTGCTGAGTTTGCGGACATCAACGGCTTGTTAGGCCCTGGCGACTATGCTTTTGAGCACGCCATCATTTCTTTGATACCTGACACCACCCCACCGAGCATCACCTGCCCTGCCAATCAAACTTTGGTTGCAAACGCAAGCTGCCAAGCCACCTTGCTCAATTACACGGCATTGGCCTCGGCAACGGACAACTGTTCTGACCCTGCCGACATCGTCATCACACAAGTTCCGGTTGCAGGAACGGTCATCACCGACACTACGCAAGTGATGTTGATAGCTGCGGATGAAGCTGGAAATAAGGACACCTGTTCCATCACCGTGAATTTTGTGGACAACACCAATCCGGTAATCACCTGTCCAGCCAACGTTTCCGTTGGAAATGATTTGGGCGAATGCACCGCCGTCGTCGCTTTGGTTGCCACGGCTACCGATAACTGTGGGGTACTGTCAATAACCGATAACGGCCCTGCTGGCGATGAATTCCCGCTGGGGCCAACGACCGTGACCTTCACGGCAACGGATATAAACGGCCACACTGCGACCTGCCAGACCACGGTCACGGTGAGCGATACCGAAGATCCGAGCATTACCTGCCCTGCAAATATTTCACGTGGCACGGATGCAGGCGTCTGCACAGCCGTGGTCACTTGGACAGCTCCGGTAGCCTCGGACAACTGCCCGAACGCCACAATAACCTGCACTCCTGCATCAGGCGCAACTTTCCCGATTGGCGATTCCACAGTGGTTTGCATCGTGACCGATCAGGCCGGAAATGCTGACACATGCAGTTTTGTCGTCACTGTTTCTGATGATGAAGCACCTGCCATCACTTGCATCGCAGACCAAACTATTTTCGCAGACACCAGTTGCGAAGCAACCCTACCCAATTTTATTGGAATGGTAACGGCAAGTGACAACTGCACCGCCTCACCGACTATCACACAGTCGCCCGTGGCTGGCACAGTGGTAACCGACACTACGGATGTGATGCTCATCGCAACCGATGTAGCTGGACTGAAGGATACATGTTTTTTCAGTGTAAATTTTGTGGACTCGCTGCTGCCGACCATCGTTTGCCCAGCAAACGATACGCTGGATGTTGATTCGGCTGCCTGCTTCGCAACGTTCACGTTGCCCGCTGCCACCGCCAGCGATAACTGCGGCATCCTGAGCCTCACCGATAATGCTCCTGCTAGCGGCGAATTCGACGCTGGTGCAACGACTGTGACTTTCACTGCGACCGACGTAAACGGCAATGTTGCTACCTGCCAGACCATCGTGGTGGTGAACGATACCATTCCGCCTGTCATCACCTGCCCGTCCAATATTTCACAATCAACCGACCAGGATGATTGCGCTGCGGTGGTCACTTGGGCTACGCCAACAGTGGACGATAACTGTACGAACCTCACCATCACATGCATTCCGCCTTCAGGAACGAGCTTCCCAGTTGGTGACTCCACCGTCGTTTGCATTGTGGAAGACCCAGGTGGGAATATGGACACCTGTACGTTCGTCGTCACGGTTTCTGATGACCAAGCACCGACATTACAATGCCCAACTGACACAAGCATCCTAGTGCCGAGTGGCACTGTGGACACGGTTATCAATAATATTTTCCTGTTTTTCATTGGCGACAACTGCACCTTGGACACTAGCTACTATCATTTTGCTGGCGCAATACCGACTGGCGGCGGCACAGGTGCAGATGCGAGCGGAACAGCTTTCCCAATTGGCACAACGACGGTTACCTACTACGGTGTGGACCTTGCTGGGAACATTGATTCCTGTTCCTTCGATGTGACGGTTGTGGAAGATGTGACGATTACTTTAAACTGCCCGCAACCACTGGTTCAAGACAATGATTTGGGGCTTTGCGGAGCATTTGTTACCAATGGTTTGGTGGCGACCGTCTCGCCACAAGGCGCAGCGCAAAGTTCCTCCTTTCAAATTTCTGGAGCGACCATCGGCAACGGAGTAGGGCTGAACGCAGCAGGCGGTTACAACGTCGGCGTTTCAACGATTACTTTCACTGCCATTTCTTCAACCAACGACACAGCTACTTGTACAACGACCTTGACCATCAACGATGTTGAGTCACCGAATTTCACCAACTGCCCAACAGACACCGTGACGGTTGACAACACGATTGATGAGTGCGGTGTGATTTTCACAGGCACCATTGTGCCCGTTGCCACTGATAATTGCCCAAATCTCAGCTTGAGCTACAATATTGCCGTAGGATCATTGGCTCCAATTGGTTACAGCACCGTCAACGCCACCGCAACGGATGGTGCTGGCAATGCAACCATTTGCGCTTACGTCTTGCAAGTGGTTGATAGTCAAGCACCTAAATTCCTCAATTGTCAAAACGGCTCGACCATCACGAGGAACAACGACCAGAATCAATGCGGCGCTGTCGTAACTTGGGCGCCAGCCGTCACAGCCCAGGACAACTGTACCCTGCTGGCTTTCACGGAAACATCACCCGGTAATGGTGACTTCTTCCCAGTAGGTACTTCCATCGTTACCTACACCGCCGTTGATGACAAGGGCAATGTTTCTACCTGCGAAATCAACGTAGTCGTGGACGATAACCAAGCACCGGTGATACAATGCCCCGGCAATCAGCAGCCGGTCAATACGACGCTCAACCAGTGTTCAGCTTCGGTGAATTTCCCTGTACCGACAGCTGCTGATAACTGCACAGTCGTCAGCTTTGGCCCTACAACACCAGTGGGACCTGTTTTCGATGCGGGTGTTCACACATTGGTGTACGTAGCTACCGACGCTGCTGGCAACACCACCACCTGCTCGTTTACGGTGACGGTAGAGGACAATCAGTTCCCGTTCATCCCTAACATGCCTGCCGACATTACCGCCTATTCAACGGCAAACGATTGCGGCACCACCGTAAGCTGGACGCCGCCAGGTATGCCGATTGACAACTGTGGGATAGACATTTTTGGCCCAAGCGGCGGTGCGCCCGGCGATTTCTTCGGCGTGGGGGCACACGTGGTGAAGTATGTGGCCCAGGACGTCAACGGAAATATCACCGTTGAATCGCTGAACATCACTGTGCTGGACACCATGCCGCCAGTAATCAACTGTCCGGCAGGGATTTCCATCACGGTGGACGGAGCTACCATTGACGACCCAGATAGCTATATAACTGTCACGCAACCAATTGATTGCGACCATATCCAACTTGAGTTTGGCAGCCTTTCGGCTTCTGATCCATGCGGCGTTTCAAGTTTCAGCCAGACAGGGGGCCTGCCCTCCGGCAGCTCGTTCCCAGTCGGCACAAGCACCGTTACCTACCAAGCAATGGACAACAACGGCAATTTCTCGACCTGTTCGGTGGTGATTAATGTCGTGGACGTACAAATTGCGCCAGCCACTGTTTCGCAAGGCCTGATTTGCGAAGGCGGAACGACCACGTTCGCTGTGGGAACTTATCCTGGTGCGTCCTACACTTGGACCTTCGGCAACAACGTGGTATCCACAAACCCAAGCTTCACTGTTGCTGACGCAACGCTGAACCAGAGCGGTATATACACGGTACTCGTTTCCACGAGCTTCTGCGATTTCACCTTCACCACGGAACTCAACGTTACAGCAGTTCCAGTCGTGACAATTGATGCAAACGATATTCTCTGCACCTCCAACGGTCTTCCGTTGACACTGAATGCTACCAACAGCTCCAGCGCAAACGTGACCAACTGGACTTGGACTTTCCCGAACGGCACGACGCCAACTGGCCCAAGCCAAGTGGTGCAAAACCCAACTGCAAGCGATTCGGGCACTTACTGCGTGACGGCAACCACCCAATTTGGCTGCACTGCCACGGCCTGTGAGCAAATCAACGTCAGCACTGGCCCGAACATGCCTGTGCTGAATGGTACGACAAGCAGCACCTGCCTCAATTCCAATCCGAACGATGTGGTCACGCTCTTTGGCCAACTTTACAGCGGCAACAACGTGACCTACCATTGGTACGCAGAGCCAGCCATCGGCAGTGGGCTTGTTAATATCAACAACCCTATCGTCAGCGTACACCCGACAGCGGCAGGCACCTTCACCTATTATTTCTATGTAGTTGTGGACGGTTGCATATCCGATACGGCATCGTGGGCACTGGTAGTGGAAGCGCCACCAGTCATTGACCTGGAAGTAGTGGGCGCTACGCAATGCGTTGACGGCACAACTGATGTTACTTTGGTGGACAATGGCACAGGGGCCACCAATTGGATGTGGAGCGGAGGGCCTTTCGGCAACCTGCCTGGCAATACCAACAGCGTGGTGCTTCAGGATGTAACGCCTTCTTATTCAGGTATTTACACTGTGGTTGCGAAATCCGATATTGGCTGCTCCAACACTGCAAGCATTCCGCTCACTTTCACGGCAGCACCAAGCCCAGCAGATTTGACTTTGAGTGAAACGACCATTTGCGAAGGAGGCAGTGTTACTTTGACGGGTACACAATACAGCGGTATCGTGAACTACATTTGGCTTGGAAACAGTGTGCCGCCGAACAGCCAAAACGACTACGTCATCACTGTTTTCCCAACAGGTACTGGCAATTTTAGCTACGGTTTTGCAGCTTTTGTGAACGGTTGTTACACGGATACCATTTTCCAGATTATCACGGTTTCTCCGGCTCCAGCTTTGGATATCAACGTCGCTGGAAACACCGTTTGCGTGAATGGCAATACCAAGTTGACCTTGACTCCTTCTATCTCTGGCCTACATGACATAGAATGGACGGACGCCAACGGAACAGTTTTGGCCAATACCAATGCCTTGGTTTTGCAAAATGTCACATCGGCGGATTCAGGCCCGATTTACCTCAGCGCCACCAACCAGCAAGGTTGCTTTGGCTTCGGTAGCACTACGCTTGACATCACTGACGCTTTGGAAGGCTTGACGGCCACTGATTCCATGAATAACTGTGAGCTTGGCATCGTCACGCTGACGGCAAGTTCCATAGCGAATGCAAATTATTCATGGTTTAAGCCAAACGCCGTCAATCCGTTCTCGTCCAATCAGACGGTCACGGTCGGCAATGCTGCGGATGGCATTTACACGGTCGTTGCATCGCTGGAAGGCTGTACGGATACGGCCACCATCAGCGTGAACTTGCCGGAGGTTTTAAATGCCAATAATAAGGAAGTGGCATGTATCATCAACACGCCGCAGGAGTTCAACATCTTGGCGAATGATATCTACGATGCTGACCAGCCGTTCACAATCACAATTTTGCAAGAGCCATTGAATGGCACGGTGAAATATGTGGAAAAAGACAGCATTTACCGTTACAGGCCAACTGGTGGATTCTGGGGTACGGACTATTTGATTTATGAAATCTGCTACGATGCTTGTCCTACGCTGTGTTCCAATGCCATTGTGACGTTTAACGTCAATTACGACCCCAGCGAATGTGTCGTCACGACTGTCATCTCGCCGAACAGCGATGGCTACAATGATGAACTGGTGGTGTCTTGCTTGGTGAATGAAGGCGCCTATCCATTGAACACCATCATCATATACAACCAGTGGGGCGACAAAGTATATGATGCTGCACCTTACAATAATAACTGGAGGGGAACGCACGATGGGAGTAATTTGCCGGATGGCACCTATTTCTACGTGTTCCAACGAGACCCACAAACGCCTGCGCAAAAAGGCTTTGTCATGATTTACCGATAAAAATGAATTGGTGATTGGGTGGTTGTTTTAATCTCAACCGCCCAATCACCTTATCTTTCAAGCATTTATTATCTCAATTCCGAAATCAACAGCAATGAAAAACTTTTTTACCATCATATTTCTCTTGCTTGGACTAAGTCTTTGGGCGCAGCAAGAACCGCAATACACCCATTTCATGTACAACCAACAATTGTACAACCCGGCTTATGTGGGCAGCCGCAACACACCTTCCTTCACGGCATTGCACCGCAGCCAGTGGATTGGTTTCGAAGGCGCACCCTACTCGGAAGTGTTGAGTTTTCAAACGCCCATCATGCGGGAGCGGGCAGGGCTAGGGGCTACTGTTAGTCGCTATGCAATAGGAATTACTACCTCTTATTTTAGTTCGGTAGCCTACTCCTACAATTTGAAACTGACACCAAATCTCAGCGTCCGCCTTGGGCTGCAAGGAACTTTGGAATATTTCGGCATCCGGTTCAGCGACCCGAAGGTGATAGTGGTGAATCAGGACGACCCTTCACTTCCCGATAATTATTCGGAAAGATACGCTTGGAACGTAGGCGTGGGAGCTTACCTGACCTACAAAAACATGTTCTACATGGGGCTTTCCGCTCCGCAATTGTACCCGAATGATGTGGGCGTCAACTCATTTTCAGACCTGACTGCTAAAATCTCCCCGCACCGCTACCTGAATCTGGGTGCCAGTATCCCAGTCAGCGAGCAGTTGGACCTCATGCCCAACCTCATCGTGAAATGGGTGGACAATGCCCCGATTGACTTCGATGTGAACCTGAGCGTGCGCTACCTTCAAAAGCTGACGCTTGGCCTCACGGTCAGGGCAGGCGGCGACAATATCATTGAAAGCATGGATGGGCTGGTTTTTTTCCAAATCACCCCCAAATTCGGGGCTGGCTTGGGGTATGACTACACCCTTTCCAAAATCAAGGAATACCAATCTGGCACGGTGGAGGTCATGCTCCGCTACGACCTCCGGGATGACAAGGGCGACCTTGAAAACCCACGGTATTTCAAGAAAAAATAACGTTTAATTGGAGAACGGCAAGCCATCGCAGCCGTGCTCAGATTTGTTCCAAAACGCTGATTTACAACGAGTAATGTAAAACTTTGACCCATTGGCTCTACACAGCTGACGGCGAATTCCATTGCGGAGTAACATTTGCTTGAAGGAGTCATAAATAGCGTTACCATTTTGTGATATGAAAAAAATTACCACACTAGCAGCATACCTGATTCTTGCGCTAACTACCTCGAACATTTACGGCCAGATAGCCCTTGGCGATGACCGGATTGTGCTCACCAACGAGCGCCGTGTCAATTCCGACTACCTCGAATTCAGCCCTGTTTTTTACAAGGATGGCGTTGTGTTCGTGACCACTCAAAACGAAAACCTGCTCTACAGCTTGATTAAGGACAAACGGGCCGACGGCATTCAACTTATGTCCATGTTTTGGTCGCAACGGGACGAAGAAGGCTTCCTTAAAACTCCAGAGCGATTCTCAAACGAGTTGATTTCAAAGGTGCACGAAGGCCCGATGACCTTTGACCGGACAGCGAGCACTATTTTCTTTACGAGAAATGAGCAGAAGGAATTGTCTCCCGACAAGCTCTACAAAATGCAGATTTATACAGCCGAAAAAGACAGCAATGAGGTCTGGGGCAATTTCCAAAAACTGCCCTTCAACAACATTGCCTACAATTTCATGCACCCAAGCGTGTCAGCCAACGACGACCAGCTCTTCATCGCTTCGGATGTACCGGGTGGTCAAGGTGGCATGGACCTGTACATGGTAAAAAAAGTAGGCAGCACTTGGGGCGAAATGGTCAACCTCGGCCCAACCGTGAACACACCCGGCAACGAGGTTTTCCCATACATTGCCGCCGATGGAGCGCTTTACTTCTCCTCAGATGGCCACGGTGGCCTGGGCGGACTTGACCTGTTCTACACCACACAGACCGGCGGGAAATGGGCCACGCCGGAGAACCTCGGCGCACCTTTCAGCTCCGATTCCGACGACCTTGGCTTCATCGTTGACAGTGAAAACCGCAACGGCTACTTCTCTTCCGACCGCAAGGGCGGTTTCGGGGGCGACGATATTTACAGTTTCCATGTGGATGGGCCTTTTTCTCCGTTTGCCTCCGCCAACCGCAATTTGGATGACCTCGTGGTAAAGGATGAAAACGGCAACCCAATGGAGGGCGTCACCATCAGCGCCATCAATTTCAACGAAATCGGGCTTTCGGGTGACGATGAAAACCAGGTGAAGCTCCTGCCCGGCGACGACCCAGACAATTTCATCCTCGATGTGAATTCTGGGGAAATGGGCGAAAAAGGGGTCACCGGAAACCAAGGCACTGCCAATGTCCCGCTTCGCCGAGGCAGCAGTGTCATTAAAATTGAGAAGGAAGGCTATTTGCCGGAGTACGTGGTTGTGACCCCGGAAACGGATATCAGCAAGCTGAACATCAACATGCGCAAGGCCATCAACTGTGTGCCTTTGGATGGCGAGTTGCTCATGCAGACCACGCAGGCTGCCGTGGCTGGCGCCGAAATCCACATCGTGGACGTGGACAGCAAGGAAGCTATTGTGGTTTACAGTGACGCAAAAGGAAAATTCGACTATTGCCTGCCTTGCAACCGGACGTTTACGGTGTACGCAGTCCGCAGCGGTGCCAACTCAGCACCAGCGCTTATTTCCACAAAAGAAGTGCCCTGTGCGCAAGGCAATCGCATTCCGCTTACGCTGTACATCGGTGGCCCAGCATTGTACGCTGGCATGACCATCCAATTGCCCAATATCTACTTTAACTTCGACGATGCTGCACTCCGCCCAGACGCTTACACCGACCTGAACGAGGTGGTGGCCATGATGAAAGCTTATCCGGGCATGAAGTTGGAGTTGGCTTCACACACCGACTCACGGGGCGGTAGTGCCTACAATTTTGACCTATCGAAGCGCCGTTCGGCCAGCGTACTGAAATATTTGAAATCGAATGGAGTAGCTGGTAACCGATTGGTGACACGTGGCTACGGTGAGTCGCAGCTTCGCAACCGTTGCAGCAACGGCGTTGCATGCTCGGAGCGTGAACACCAGTACAACCGCCGCACGGAGGTGAAAATCCTGGAACTGGGCGAACCTGAAATTGTTTCGGCACCAAGCGCACCAGTGGCCGAAACGAAGACAAAGCCAACCGTCATGCCCAACGAAGATCCGCTGGCTGGTGAACCCGATGCCGAAAAAGGCGGCCAAGCCGACGAGGATGACGAACAGCCTGCATTGGTTCCTGTGAACAACAATTCCAACGCTTCCAATTTCAAGGCAAAGTCGTTTACGGTCGTTGCTGGCACATTCGCCAACCAAGACAATGCTCAAAGAAGGCAGGAGCTGCTCACGAAGATAGGCTACCAAAACGCCGCCATAGTGAAACAAGCCAGAAGCGGTCTCTATGCCGTTTATGTAAATACGTTTGATGCCAAAACGGAAGCGTTCAGCTTAGTGAAAAAGCTGGCGAATCAACAACTGAGTGCTTATGTTTTGAAGCAGTGATTAGTGACTGGTGATTGGTGATTCGAAAATTTCCACAATTTCCAAATCACCAAACACGAGTCACCAATCACTAAACAAGCCGTTGTTGGACAGCGAACTTAACGAGTTCAGTGCTGGAATTGAAATCTAGTTTACGGAGAATGTTCTTGCGATGCGTCTCCACGGTGTGCTTGCTGATGTACAACGTCTGTCCGATGCGCTGGCTGCTGAGGCCCCGGCTGATGAGCACGAGGATTTCCTGCTCACGGCGGGAAAGTCCAAGCCGCTTGCGAAAATCGTCGGGGAGGGCAGCATGTTCGGTGGTAGGTGCGGTGTCGGTTTGGGCGTTTGCGACCATCGAGACGTGGATTTCGCCTGAAAAAACGGAAACGATAGCGTCCGAAATTTCGGCAGGCGTCGCCGTCTTTGGCAGGTAGCCAGCCACACCACCATGAACCAACGACCGGACGAGGTCGGGGGAGTGGTAGGAGGTGTAGGCCATGATTTTCACCCACGGAGCATTGGTTTTCACCCAATTGATGTTTTCGTAAAAATCGTTACCGGGCATGTTGAGGTCGAGGAGGAGCACATTGGGCTTAGCTAGTAACATTTTCCGGTAAAGCTCATCGCCGGAAGCGGCGATACCCACAACTTGAAATTCTGGGCGGTTGGAAAGAACACAGGACACACCCTGCAAAACAATCGGGTGGTCATCGGCAATAAATACCTTGATTTGTTGATGCTTGTTCATGGGAAATACATTAAAGTGTTAAACAAAAAAAACATAAAGCCTGTGTTCTGAATAGTGTGGAGGAGGCTTGCAAGATGGCCGAATCAAATGCGGCATTACAACTTGGAAGTTGTAACCAAACTTTAAGCAGCGAGGGTTTTAAGTAAGAAATCGAATGCTGCCGAGGAAGGATGTCGTATTTAATCGGTTCTTGAAACTCGGCACAAGATAAGCATTTGCACAAAACCACAAAACTTATGTAAAAAATCTAAAACTGTTTTCGGACGACACCTATCAACCCAATTCAAAAATATTAGAACAAACTAGAGAACATGATAGAGCAAACCAAAACTACGGAGCAGTTGACGAAGGAGATTTCCTTGTTGCGCAGGGAAAATAGAGAGCTTTCTGCCCAATTGGCCCTCCACAAGCGGGTCTTCAACGAGGTGAACTTAGCCCTTGGCGCAGCCGACAACCTAGCGGCAACAAACCAAGGCACGGAGGAGGCAGTGACCAAAATCCTGAAGGAAAACCAGTTGTTGCGAAGCCAGATGAAGATTTTCAAACTGACGGAGCGGGAGAAGGAAGTGCTCAAACTCATCGTGAGCGGACACACCTCGAAGGAAATCGCCGACGACCTCGGCATCAGCAAACTGACAGTGGACACACATCGCAAGCACATCCAGCAGAAGCTGGGCGTTTCAAAACAAGTTGACCTACTCAAGGTCGCCATGCAATCTGGCATCGCCTGAGCTGTTTTTTTGGCTTGTTTTTGCAAACAAAAAGGGCAAAACATGGGAAACTTTCCTGTGCTTTGCCCTTTGTTTTTGAGTAAAACCATGGAATGAACCAGCAAAAGAAAATCAACGCCTATTGCGAAGCGCACACGACACTGCCACTGCCAGCGCTACACGAACTGGAGCGGGAGACGCACCTGCGCACCCTCTCGCCGCAGATGATTAGTGGCAGGGTGCAGGGGCAGTTGCTCGCCCTGCTCACCAGTTTGGCGCAGCCAAAAACCGCCCTTGAAATCGGCACTTTCACGGGCTATGCTAGTCTTTGCATTGCAAAGGGGCTGCCGCAGGGTGGGGTACTGCACACCATCGAAATCAACCCGGAACTGGCGCACATCAGCCGGAAGTATTTTAAAGAAGCGGGCTTTGCCGACCGCATCGTGGCGCATGTCGGCGATGCGAAACAGGTCATCCCGGCCTTGGGCTTGCAGTTCGATTTCGTGTTTTTGGATGCAGCCAAATTCGATTACCAAACATACTACGATATGCTGGTTGAACGCCTGAACCCAGGCGCACTGCTTCTCACCGACAATGTGCTCTGGGATGGCAAGGTGGCCACCAACGCCAAGGACGCCGACACCGTGAACATTGACCAGTTCAACAAAACAGTACACGCCGACCCAAGGATGGAAAACCTCATGCTGCCTGTGCGGGATGGGGTTTTGGTGGCCAGGAAATTAGGCTGAGGGAATTGTTTTTTCAAAAAAAAAAGCCCCGTGCAATCACCACTGCACGGGGCTTTTTGCGAAGCAAAAAATCACTTCAAAAAGCTGAATTTCTCAGCATATTCAAGCATTTGCTTCGTGAAATCATCGGGGTATTCCACCTTCACGTCCGTGATTTCACCCTTGGAATCCATCACTGGTACGAGGCGAGGGTTGATGAAGCCGCCGTAGGGTGGCATGTTCAGCTTTTCGGCACGGGCCAGCACTTCTTGGTGGATGGCTTGGTCCACCTTCACACCGTAGTTCTCCACGAGGGCCTTGCCAGCTTTGGCGTCGCCCTGTGACTTGATGCGCTGTATTTCCTTCAGCAAATCGCCGAACAGCACACGCAGCTTGTTGTAGTCCTTGATGTCGAAATAGGTCTTGCCGTCACGGGTCACTTTCTCGATGACGTTGTCCTTTTTGCCCTTCTCATAAGCCCACATTGCCACGAGTTGGCGGTTGCGCATGTGCGCCTCCTCGATGTTTTTACCGGGTTTGATGCGGCGCAATTGCAGCATCAGGCCGTTGCGGATGTAGCTGTCGTACTCTGCCTTGCCCACTTCCAGCGACGGCATCACCTTCAGTTTAATGAGTTTTGGGTCCATGATGTAGTAGAGTGCGAAGAGGTCGGCACGAGCCTCTTCCAGTGCGGAAGAGTAGCCTGGCAGAGTCACGCTAGGCTCCGCAACGCCGGGTTCGAGCACGCCGCTGGCATGGCCGAGTACCTCGTGCAGGGCAGTGTGCAGCTTGCCGGACAGGTCGCCGTACTGCTTGGCCAATTTCTTTTCTTCTTCGTCGTTGGCGAACTCGTCGGTGAGGCCGGGGCCGCTCGCTTGGCCGTAGGCATCCTCAATATTGCCAAGGCTGACGGACTTGGAACCCATTTCCCGAATCCAGTTGGAGTTCGGCAGGTTTACGCCGATGGGTGTGGAGGGGGAGGCGTCGCCGCTCTCGCCAGCCGTGTTCACCACCTTGTAGGTCACGCCGACCACGTTCTTTTTCTTGTGGTTAGGCAGCAGCGGAGAATTGTCCTCGAACCACTGGGCGTTGGTGCCGAGCACCTTCATGCGCTCAGATGCCTCGAAATCGGTGATTTGCACGATGCTTTCGTAGCTGCCCCGTTGGCTCATGGGGTCGTGATAGACCTCCACAAAGCCGATGATATAATCCACGTCGCCCTCGGTAGCCTTCACCCAGGCGAGGTTGAAGTCGGCCCATTTTTTCAGGTCGCCCGTTTTGAAATAATCAATCAGAAACACGAGGGCCTTCCGTTGCGGCTCGTTTTCGGCCACGGTCACGGCTTTTTCCAGCCAAAAAATGATTTTGTCAATGGCCGGGCCGTACATGCCTCCCGACTTCCAAACGTTCTCGAAAAGCTTGCCGTCCTTGTCTTTTTCGAGGCGGGAGTTGAGGCCCCATTCAAGTGGTTTGGGGTCTTCGCTGTTCATTTTTGCTTCGTAAAAATTCTTCACGTCCGCCGTGGTCACGTTAGGCCCTTGAAAGTTCACGGCAGAGGCCAGCACGTTGTCCACGCCATCGGATTGCTCCACCCGCTTGGCATCAATTTTAGGGTCGAACATGGCATTGAGGATTTCTGCGGAGAGTGGGGCGTCCACGTCCCGCAGCGTTTTTTCAAACCACTTGCGTGAAAAACCCGGCTGGAACTTGTCGTGCGAGTAGTGGTGGTGGATGCCGTTGGAGAACCAGACCTGTTTGGCGTAGAGCAGCAGTTCGTTCCACTCGTTGGTCGTTTTGTCGCCTTGGTAGGTGGCCACGATTTTGTCCAGCGCATGGCGGATGGGCAGGTTGTGGCGGTAGTTTTGGTCGTAGTTGATGTCACGACCACTGAGGCCGGCCTGGGTGAGGTAGTACACCAGTTTTTTTTGCTTCAGGCTGAGCTTGTCGAAGCCCGGAATCTGGTAGCGGATGATTTTTTTGTCGGCGAAGGACTCGGTCGTCCATTTGAAATCACCGGACGGGGCCGATGATTGGTGCATTTTTTTGCTGCAAGCAAAAAGCAGCGAGATGGTTAGGAAAAGAAAACTAAGTTTTTTCATGTTATCCCAAATTGAGTAGTTTATTGAAAAATAATTGGCAAATGCCAGAAATGGAGCGGTGAAATTACCCAGATTCGGAGACATGGCCGACCATAAAATTCGGAAAAGAACGAACTCGGTTCACAATTCTATCCATGCGGACGGGCCTCGCTAATTGACCAATGTTTTCGGCCAAATTTTTGCTGCACCTTGACAATCAGGTCTATGTTTTACTAAAATTATTTTAATATGTGAAATAACCTTAGCTTTGCCCGATTCCATTCGGTTACGATTGCAAAGGACACCTGCCAGTTATTTTCCATTGGTTTTAGAATGAAATTACGGACATTCAACCGCCAATAGGTTGAGTTTTTAAGTTGACCATGAAGAAACGAACTTACTACGCCATTGCTGCCATTCTCCTGTGTTTTGGCTTAGGTGCTGCCCTCGATTTTGGGGTCTCGAAGGAAGACCACCTAGAATCATACACCCGCCGTATCGAGCGTAGTTTGCACAAAAAAGAGTCGGAAGTCTATTCTTTCCTATCGGATACGGGGTTCATTTTCAGGCAATTGCGGGGCGTGGAGAACCTACCGACCGGGCAGCGGGAAAGTGACCTGAACCGTTTGGTGGGGTTTACAAAAAAGCAATACAACATCCGCATCTACAAAAATGATTCATTGTCCTATTGGCTGAACAACAGGGCCTATCTCTCACAGGAACAAGCTGCTGTACTTCTAAAGGAGCCCGCCAAAGTGCGCCTTCTCAAGCTCCCCAACGGCTATTTCGAACTGATAAAGCAACAGCTCAGCGAGAACGTGGTGGCGCTTGGCATGATACCCATCAAACGGGAGTTTTCGAGGAAGAGCGATTACTTGCCCAATGAGTTCATTACCGATGATTTTCCCATCCCTTCCGATGTGTTCCTGAAGGAGTCGGGCGGGAAATTCGCCATCAAAAGCATGGAAGGTTTGCCGTTGGCTTGGTTGGATTCCAACGGGCCAGCCAAGGACAAGGTCAACCTCCAGCTCGTTTTCTTCATCTACATCCTTGGGTTTATTTTTGTTGGGGTTTTGGTCAATGACCTAGCGGTAATGCTCGTCAAAAAGTACCAGCCGTGGGTCGGAGCGGCGTTCGTGCTCGGGAGTGTCATCCTGATCCGATACCTGACCAACCAACTCGGATTTTCAGAGCATTTTGCTACGTTTCAAACCTTTTCCAAGGTTTTCACCGACCCAATCCTGGATGGCGTCAATTCCCTGGGCGAATTGCTCATCAACATCATTCTGCTCGTTTGGATGATGGTTTTTTTCAACCGAGAGTTTCAGGTCAAGGAATTTGCGCACCCTTCGATGGCGGTTCGGTTCGGGCTAACCTCCCTCAATTTCTTCAGCGTGAACTTGGCGATGCTGATGGTTTGCAGCATTTTCAAGTCCATCATCCTCGACTCCTCCATTGTTTTTGATTTTGAAAACGTGTTCAATCTCAACTCCCAGAGCGTGCTGGCGATGATTGGGGTAGTGCTGCTGCTGTTGGCTTTTTTCCTTTTCAGCCACCGCATGATGCAGGCCATCTACAAGGTCGGGCTGCCGAAAAACTTCCGGCTTGGTGCCGTGGCCGTTTCCATGTTGGCTTCCATCCCCGTTGTGTTGTACGGCGACCTGAAATTGCCCGTCATCTACTTCCTGACGGCGGCCTTGATTTACTTGATCATGTTTGAGTTCTTCGTGGAAGTGCGCACACTTTCGCTGCAATGGCTCGTGGGCTGGCTCATGCTTTTTTCCTTGCTCACCGCAATTTTGTTGTACAAATACAATGGCGACAAGGACTACCTGCGCAGGGAGGAGTATGCGAAGGCGCTCGTCAGCTACGAAGATGAGCAAGCGGAAGCTTATTTCAACGAATTGGGGAATCGGCTCCTTTCGGATTCCTCCTTGGTAATGTGGAACCTTCTGACGGATTATTACCAAAAAGTTGACATCCCAAAAGAGGAGGCAAGGGATATTTTGGATGCGCAGTTCAGCAGTAACAAATACCTGCTGCACAATTACAATTTCAGCATCTACGGCTTTTTTCGTGAAACAGGGGACATTGCCTTGACCGACCAGACCGAGACTTTAGGTGAGTTGGAAGGGGAGTTCATGCAGTCATTTTCCACCGGAAGCACCATCCTGCGGTTCAAACCAGAGAAGTCACGTGACCCTGGTTATTTGCTGCGCCTCGACCTGCGGTCGAGCTACCCGTTGACCATTTTTGTGAAATTCAAGCGCTCGTTTTCCACGCCTTCCAAGGTTTATACGGAGATGTTGCTCGATAAAAAATACAAGAACCTCTCTGAACTGGACAATTACGACTACGGCATTTACCAAAACGACAGCCTGGTCGAAGACCGCAACAGGTCTTACCCAAAGCAATTGATTGACTCCTTGCCGGAAGTGGGCCATGCGAGCATCGTTACCCAGAAAAGCACCCGTTCGGAACTGCTTTACCACGGGAAAAACAATATTTCAATCATCATTGGCCGTGAAACAGGGGGCTATATCAAGCCACTTTCGCTGTTTTCTTATGTGTTCACTTTGCTGACATTGGCCATCCTGCTTTTTGGATTCATCAACTATTTGACCAATGCATTGCCTGGGCCGCTCAATTTTTTCAAAACAACCAAGCCTTCACTGCGCAATCAATTCCAGTTTTGGGTCATCAGCATGGTGCTTTTCTCGTTCCTCAGCATTGGTTTTGTGACAGTGTGGTATTTCCAAAAATCCTCCAACGACTACCACAAAGGCAGGCTGGACCGCAAAGTGACTGCTGCACTCGCCAGTGTCAACTATGAAATCAAGGCTTGGCACAAGGAGCACCAAATGGAGTGGGAACAGGAGCGGCGCAGGGAGTCTAACCTTAAAAACGGCGGAGAAAGTGAACGGGAGCGGAAAGAAGCCGCAGAACGGGAGCGTGAAAAAGCACGCTTCGGTATGAGTGAGCGTGAGCGTGAAGAATTGCGAGAAAAAGAGGCCCGTGAAACGAAGGAGCAAGCGGAAAGAGACAAAAATTTAGTAGCAATAGAACGGGAGCGTGAGCTGGAGAAAATAAAGGAATTTGGCCAAAAAGGAGAGTCTGAGCCAAAATTCAAGATTACCATAGACCGCCCACACAGCGAGTTATTGGTTGGGAAAGAGGAAGAACTGGACGCTTTTTCCCTGTCTTCGCTGATTCCGCTGGTATCAGAGGTACACAAGCTGGATGTAAATATCTACGACCTGGACGGCAACCTCATGGCATCTTCTGAGGAGGATATTTTCAAGGGGGGCCTGGTTTCCAATAAAATGGGGATTTACGCCTTCCAATACCTTCAGCACCTGGGCTATGCTCGTTGGGACCAGGATGAAAGCATCGGCAACCTCGAATACACGGCGGCCTACCAGCCCTTGAAAGACATGGACGGCAAAACACTGGCCTACATGGGCATTCCCTACTATGCGCAGCACCGAGAGCTTCGCTCCGAAGTGACGGACTTCATGGGTACCTTGCTCAACGTGTATGTGTTTCTGCTGCTCATTGCAGGAGGTTTGGCCATTTTCATCGCCAATTCCATCACCAAAAAGCTGACCGAGCTAGGCAACAGCCTTCAGCGGCTCCGCCTCGGCGGCAACGAGCCAATCGTTTGGCGGCGCAAGGATGAAATCGGCGACTTGGTGGATGCCTACAACCGTGCCGTCCGCAAAATCGAGGAAAGTTCGCTGCTGCTGGCCCAATCGGAACGGGACGGCGCCTGGCGGGAAATGGCCAAGCAGGTGGCTCACGAAATCAAGAACCCGCTGACACCGATGAAGCTGAGCATCCAGTACCTACTGCATGCCTACCAGTCGAATCCCGACCCAGACAGCATCGGGCCGCTCATCAAACGTGTGTCCGGCACGCTCGTAGAGCAGATTGAGTCGCTGGCGCAAATTGCGACGGAGTTTTCCAACTTCGCCAAGATGCCAAAACCCGAAAACATCCAGTTTTCGCTCAACGACCTCGCCAATTCCGTTCACCACCTTTTCCGCAACGAGCGCCCCGACATGGACATCAAGCTCGAACTGCCGAAGGTGGACCTGGAAGTGTACGCCGACCGCAACCACGTGACACGGGTCATCAACAACCTGCTGAAAAATGCCATTCAGGCCATACCTGAAACCCGCAAGGGCAAGATTCAAATCTTGCTGTATCAGGAGGAAAACAAGGCCATCCTGAAAGTGGTGGACAACGGAACAGGCATCCCGCCCGAAATTCAGGAGAAGGTTTTCTCGCCGAATTTTTCCACCAAAAATTCGGGCACGGGCCTCGGCCTCGCTATCTGTAAGAGCATCATCGAAGGTTTCAAGGGCGATATTTACTTTGAAACCGAGATGGACAAGGGCACCACTTTCTACGTGATAATGCCGTTGATGAGTGTTTCCGAGCTGGCTTGATTTTGCTACAATTTGATACGTCGCATAACTTTTTTACCCCAATCTTCGTTGTAAAAAAGCTTGTGGGCTGCCGCCAAGATGCAGCCCACTTTCACAAAATCCCTATACTCACATCGTTTTCTTTCACAATTCTATGAAACAGTCCTTTTTAGTATTCCTGTCAATTTTTTTGGTAAAAATGGCTGCTGCGCAATGCATTTCCGGTGATTGCAAAAGCGGTACGGGCATCTACCTTTACCCCAGCGGCGCCAAGTACATCGGCCAGTTCAAGGATAATGAAATCCACGGCGTTGGCACCTGCTACTACACCGACGGCAGCACCTACCGTGGCGAGTGGGCGCACCGCTACCAAGAGGGGCACGGCATCAAGACCCTCGCTGATGGCCGCACTTGGGAAGGTGAATGGAAAATGGGCCTCCCTCTCGACTCGCTCGGCCAGCCCATCAACAACCTTTTTCCTGAGAAAGAACCCGAAGTCCAAACGGGCTGCCTCGCTGGCAACTGCGAGAATGGCGAGGGAACCATCGCATTCGCCGATGGCAGCAAGTACGTTGGGCAGTTCAAGGACGGCAAGCCTGAAGGGGACGGCATTTTCACCTACCCCAACAGCGACCGCTTCGAAGGGCGCTTCAAAGCTGGCCTGAAGGATGGCATCGGCGTTTTTTACTACGCCGACAATACCCGCACCACGGGCGAATGGCGGGAAGGCGAGTACATCGGCAATTCTAAAATCGAGCAGGGCAAGGTTGGCTGTACCGAAGGTGACTGCGAAAATGGGCGTGGCACGTATATTTACAAGGATGGCGTTGCCAAGTATGTTGGAGAATTTGAAAATGGAATGCCCGATGGCGAGGGCACTATTTACTATTCCAACGGCGAGCGCTATAAAGGCGAATGGGCATTGGGTGCCTTCAACGGCAAGGGTTCCTTGTTCCTGAATGACGGCGCAGAGGTGGCAGGTTTTTGGAAAAACGGCTCCTACATGGGCGCTTCGCAACCTCAACCTGTTGAAAGCACCGTCCCGAACACACTGAACCCGGAGGACTACGTGGCCATCCGACAGGCTACCCAGATGAAAGTTTGGGCCGTTGTCATCGGCATTTCGGCCTACGACCACATGCCCACGCTGCGCTACACCGACGACGACGCTTACCGCATGTACGCATTCTTGAAAAGCCCCGAAGGCGGTGCCCTCACAGACAATCAAATTCGCATCCTGATTGACGAAGATGCTACCAAGGATAAGATACTGGCAGCGATGAACGATGTGTTCGGAAAGGCAAGCAAGGAAGATTTGGTGCTGGTTTATTTTTCTGGACATGGGTTGCCCGGCTCGTTCCTCCCGATAGATTTTGATGGGTTCAACAACAAATTGGATCACGAAGAAATCAACAGAATCTTGGAGAACAGCCCAGCCAAGTACAAGCTTTGCATCGCCGATGCCTGTCACTCCGGCAGCTTGCTGGCGATGGCGGAAAAAAGCGGAACCATCAGAAATGTGCTGGAGGATTACTACAAATCCTTGGCACAGGCGGAGCCAGGCACTGCCCTCATCATGTCTTCAAAAGGCGAAGAGACCTCGCTGGAAAGCAGCGGTTTGCGGCAAGGGGTGTTCAGCCACTTCCTCATCCGTGGCCTGAAGGGCGAGGCCGACAAGGACGGCAATAAAATCGTCACGGTTGATGAGCTTTATAAATACATTGACGAAAACGTGCGCTCCTACACGATGAACCGCCAGTCGCCCGTCATCAAGGGGCAGTTTGACCCGAACATGACCGTGAGCGTGGTACGTTGATTTTTATGGGTAAAAAAGAAAGCGGCTGCTCCTGGACAGGGGCAGCCGCTTTTTCTTTAGGCTTGTGTAAAATTAGCGCACTACCAATTTCTGGGTAGCAACACCATTTTCAGTTTGCAAGCTAACGATGTAAATGCCGCTAGTAAATGCACCGGCATTGATAATCAAGCTGTGTTTGCCAGCCTGTTGGATGCCGTTATCGAATTGCTTGACAAGATTGCCTTGCATGTTGAAAACAGAAACAGAAGTTTTGCCACCGCCAGCAAGCTCGTAGTTCACTTGTGCAAACGTAGAGGCTGGGTTAGGTACTACTTCCATTGAAACGCTCTCAGCGCTCAATACATCTTTTGTATTGTCAACCAAACCAAGGTCGGCAGCATCGAAACCAATACCATACACGTAGTAGAACTGTGGTGGGTCAGAATCAGTCAAGCCTGGGTTTGCAGCAACGAGTGGCAATTCAAAGTATTTTTCACCGCCATCCTTGATAGTGATGGGTGACAGCGTTGAGTAAAAGTACTTTCCTGTGAGCGCCAATTCTTCATTTATAAATGGGTCAGTCAACCATTTTTTATAGGAAGTTTCGGTATCCACACTGTAACCAGCGCCAAACACGTCTGGTGAGTCGTTGGTATCCAAGAAAGTGGTGTAGCCAGTGTTCACGTCCAAGCTTTGTAGGTACGTGAAGAAAACTTCCGAACCATCTGGTGTGCGGGAAGCCTGTGGCCTACTGCTTACTGCTACTGTGGAAAAAGTACCGTTGCTGTTACCATAAGTGTCCACGTACTTAGCGTCCCAGTCGGTACCATCGGTAATGAAGTGGAACAGGGTTGAAATACTGTCACCAGAGAAGTACCCAAATCCCATCGAATCAAGTGTGTTGGTGGAACGGCTGAACATGTGGGCAAAAATGTGAAGGTCATCATTTTTGTCAACTGTAACGTCTATGCTTTGCATGTATGGCAACCGAATACCTGTGGTGTCGTCAGAAGTACCGTTACCGTTTGCATCGGAAAACAGGGTCCAGTCCATCAATTCAGACATGGATTGGTAGTCAACATTGGCATATTTTGTCCAAGTATCGCCACCGTCAGTGGATTTCCAAATCACAGGTTTCACACCGATGCCGTCGCCAACGTTTTCGTTGTCAAGGTCAGTCGTTACGAATACGAAATAACCAGTTTCGCCATCAGGACTGAAAGAAAGGTTGTAATCACCTTGGATTTGCCACTGGTTGTCACCGAGCATGCCCCAGTTAGGCTGAATTACCTGCTTCACCTCCCTGTCAAAACCACCAGTGGTAGTATTGTAGGTCAGTTTGCAGATATAGAAAGTGCCATAAGAAGCAGCAGTAACTGCGTCTGGGTCTGCATCTGTGTTCCATGTTGTGGAAACGTACCAGATGGAACCGTCAGGATTTGTCATCAAACCGTAAGGGTGAAAAGCGGTAGTGTCGGCGTTCGTGTAGTATTTTTCAACGACGGAATTGGCATCATACTCCAAATCAGAAGAACCTACAAACTCATATCCCCAACCGTTCCCGTACACTGGGTCGTTGTGGAGGGAAGGGCCAACAGCGACAAATTTAGCATTCGCCGGGTCCGTGTTGCCGGCTGGGTTCCAAATTGTCCCGCTTGGGTAGCGATTACCGTTGCTTTGCTGGCCAGTGGCGATGGTGAGGGAAGGAGTTACCTTGTGGTCGGTTGCATCCCAAGTTTTACCTCCATCCAGTGACAAATCGTAGCTAACGATACCGCTACCACCCGCTGCACCAGCATTTTGGCGGTGGGCAAAGGTGATTGCGTTCAAATCTGGATTGTAGCACACTTGGTTTTGGCCATCCAACAAGACGGTGAACAAGTTGTATGAGGTGCCGATAGCAATTTCTTCTGCTGCCCTGTAACCAATTGCCGTAGCAGGAGCTGCGGGAATCATTGGCCCATCCTGGTCCATGGCGGCAACGCCTTTTTTGTTCAGTTTTTCAGCTGCAATGGGCGTGTGCTTCAAAAAGCGCTGCGCCTGCATTGAAAAGGCGAAAAGCAAAAGAAATGAAAAAAATGTAAGCAATCTTTTCATAATAATTCAAGATTTAAGTTAAAGATAAGTAGTTAGCAATGTTTCTGTAAAAAGTCAAACGTCATTGGCCGATGATTAATAGAAACTTTGGTCTTCGTCAAATTGGCAGCTATGCTGCCAGCCAAAATGATGAAGGTGAAAATTTATCAAGAAGCCAAAAAGTCAATACGGCCAAAAATTTGAAAGGCCAAATTAGTAATTAGCTGTTTTATTGTTCAACAACTTTTATGAAAAAACTAATTTTTGGTCATTTGGATGCCAATCTGGGCTGGTTGATGAAAAGTAGCGTCTTTGCAATACCAACTGACATAAAAGGGTCTGGCGAATACCTTGTGGCGACAATTATTGCAAAACACCTCATCAAAATTTAATTCTGAGAAGAAGCTTTTACAAGGTGTGCTAGACAGTACAAAAAAGCGCCTACCGAAAGGATTCGATAGGCGCTCTTCGTATTTTCGGATTGAAATATTAGTGCTGAACTACGAAGCGTTCTGCTTCAATGCCTTTATCTGTAGTGATTACAAAGTAGTACTGGCCATTGGCAAGTTTCGATACATCAAAGCTTGCTTTGTCATAGTCGCTGTTAACAGTTTCAGTGTTGTTGTAAACCAAGCGACCTGTGTTGTCACGGATGGTGTAAGTAATGTTCTTTGTGGCACCTTTCAGTTGTAATTCAGCAACTAAGATGTTGTTTGCTGGATTTGGGCTGAGGGTGACAGCTACGTTGGCAGAATTGACTTCTGTGCTTGGCGATACAAACTCATTGATGATGAGACCTGTAGAAAGCGACCCCCAGAAATCCGTGAAACGGAAGCGGCTATTGTCAAAATCAGGAGTACTGTTTGACCATGCACTAACGCCAATGTAGGGAATATGGGTGTCGTACAATGCAAGGCCGTAGTTTATGTTAACGGTTTGGTCATACTGCTCATCAAAACCTACACGGTAGAAATTATTGGCGTCGCTGCTTGTGTAACGAAGTCCCACCAAGTAACGCTTGTTGTCACCAGGGATTGCGTAGCCTTCAGTTTCTAGGTCTTCCCATTCAATGATAGGAACCTTGAACCATTGGCTAGTAGCTGCAGAATCAGCGGCTTCAATAAAATCGCTAGGTACATAGCCAACAATCGTGATTTCATCATTGGTAATGGTAGAATCTCCGTTTGCATCAGTCCAGTCGTAAACCCATGCTTCGAGGAAGGCCGTGTTAGCGCCAAATGCAACAGAAGACTCAGCGTAAAAAATCAAGCTGTCCAGCTTGTACCCAGTGCCTTTTGGTACTTCGAAAGGTGCGATATACTCGTTGTCACGGGCAGTTGCAGTTGTATAGGCCACTGTTTTGACAGGACGGTCATTTACTGCATCGTAACGGCCTTTGCTGTACAGGTTGCCAGTCAAGGAAAATTCGGTTTCAACGACTTGGTCATTGTTTACGATTGGATCGTCATCAACGCTGCCGCTCACTGTATAGACCACGTTGTAGGTGCCTTCTCCATCGGTTGGAACAAATTCAGGGAGGGCAATTGCCTCAACAGAATCTTTATCTATTGCGGCAGTTATCTGGTCTGATTCGTTGTAAACTTCTACGCTTGCTCCGCCGCCAGCAGGTGTGAATGTGATAACACAAGTGACCGTGATGTCTGTCGCAGTTTCAGTTCCTCGATTTTGTACTTCGACTGCTGGTGTAAATACATCTGTTGAAGCTTCGGATTCAACCGTAGGCATTGTACCGTTGAATGGTACCGTCACCCTGTCATAATCAATATGTAAGTTGTGGGCAAAGGTTACATTGCCAATGGTCATGTTGACTGGGCCTGACTGTAGGGCAGTTTTGATAGCTTGCCCGTCTTCGAAGCTTATCATTACTACTGGAATAGTAATTTGTGCACCATAGGTGCCCGCTAACATGCCAGGAGCACCAGCACCAGCGGTATTGTTCATAATGACTACGCCAATTGCACCAGCGGTTTGAGCCCGCAATGCTTTGTCACTGAATTCACAAACGCCCCTGTCTATCAGCGCAATTTTTCCAACCAAAGCAGCAGCATTCACAGGATCAGAACAGCCATCACTTGTCGGAGCTGTTCCATCATTTACTAGAACGGCGTCAGCAGTCCAAACGTCACTTAACAGGTCGGCACCCCATGCTGGCGAGGATGTGTTGCCACTTCCAAAAACTTTAGCACCAGCAATGCTGGCAGGTGAATTCACGATTACAAACTGCCCAGAGGCAGCAACCGTAAGCATGAACATACAAATTAGTGTTGTAAAAATCCTCATGTTGAAATTGTTTTGATAAGTAGTTTAAAAATAAATTGATGCGAATTGCAATCGCTATTCCCATCAGTGTTCCGTGATGGATTTCTGATGCAATTAGATTTCCTGACAAATTTTAGAAGGCGGATAGTTAGAAGGCGGATATTAGAAGGAGGGTAAAGGTAATTAATACCATATTCATC
>Ga0075012_10000831_pt1 | contig 32440 bp, 32 predicted proteins | sample All_14_2_FD_71474 | JGI IMG/M metagenome (GOLD analysis project Ga0075012, IMG submission 71474) | Freshwater microbial communities in response to fracking from Pennsylvania, USA - Allegheny Zone_MetaG_DW_15 | ecosystem: Environmental > Aquatic > Deep subsurface > Groundwater > Drilled...
CAAGCGGGCTGTGGTAACCGAAGGTGCAAATGGCATGTCTGATGCCGACAAGCGCCGTCTGTTGGTTACAGCGGGTCTTGCTTAATTCAGAAAGGAACAAAGACCATGAACTTGTTTGAAAATTGGACCGAAGCCAAAGAAACCCTCCTGACGGGTTTGTCTGGCGACAAGCGCAGCGTGATGGACACTCTGCTGGAAAACCAAAAGCAGCACGTGCTGAATGAATCTGCCGTGGCAGGCTCAACTCAGGCGCAAGACATTGCTGGTTTCCGCAACATCCTGATCCCGATGATTCGTCGTATCATCCCTGGTACGATCGCCACCGAACTGGTTGGTGTGCAGCCAATGAAGGCACCTGTGGGCATTGTGTACTCAATGCGCTACAAGTACAACGAAACGCTGCCTGCTCCTGGAACCGTGACTGCTGGTGAAGAAATGTTCGGTAACGCTGAGCCTGTTCGTCGCTACTACTCTGGTGCCACTGATGGCGTGGTTGCTCCTGGTATGTCTGGCTTTGACGCTGGCACCGGCCAACCCAACATCTCTGGTGTTCCTTCTGGCGACGGTTGGGGTGCAAATCCTGGCTACTCTGCACTGGATGGCTGTACCGTTGGTGGATCTGGTGGTACCTTGGAAGGCTCCGGCGGCCGTAAGGTTTCTTTGGAACTGGTGAGCCAGCCCATCGAAGCCCGCGCTCGCAAGCTGCAAACCAGCTGGACAATCGAAGCCATGCAGGACATGAACAGCCAGCACGGCAAGAGTATCGAAACCGAGATGACCACTGGCATGTCTGCTGAAATCGTGCAAGAAATTGACAACGAAATCATCAGCGACCTGTTGGCTCTGGCCGGTACCGTTGGCAACTGGAACGGCGCCCTCCCCGGTGCTCCTGGGTATTACACCCCCACCTTCGCTGGTGACCGCTACGCGCAACTCGGCAACCTGATCAACGGTCTGGCAAACGAAATTGCACGTAAGACTCGTCGTGGACCTGGCAACTTCATCGTTGTGTCGCCCATGATCGTGTCGATCCTGCAAAGCGCTGCCAAGTCTGTGTGGGCTCCTGCTGTGCAAGGTTCTTTCAAGGGCCCGAACAACAGCATGCTGGTTGGCACACTGAACGGCTCCATCAAGGTCTACAGCTATCTGTGGAACCAGACAGTGGCAACCGACTTCGGTGGCACTGGCGACGATGAGATCCTGATCGGATTCAAGGGCGGCAACGGCGAGCAAGATGCTGGCTACTTCTACTGCCCATACATCCCGCTGATGAGCACTGGTGTGATCATGAACCCCGTGACCACCCAGCCGATGATGAGCCTGATGACTCGTTACGGCAAGGCTCAGTTCACCAGCACGGCCACATCGCTTGGAAATTCCAGCGACTACTATGCCAAGTGCGTCTGCACTGGCGTCAGCTTCGCGTAAGCGTTGATACCCTCAAAAAACCCGCAGATTCTGCGGGTTTTTTATTGCGCGGTCGGAAATTCATCAGACTCTAACGACGTTGAGATATAATAGGTTGATCCTAGCTAACCTCATCGAAATCATGCCATCCGAAGGCCAAATCAGCGCAAGTTACCCAACACTCCTTGAGACGGAGAACAAAATCAAACTGCTTGAGCCATTTAAAGGCGCAAAAGCACATCACCAAATGCAGTGTTTGGTGTGTGGTCACGTTTGGAGTGCTACTCCTCTTTCCAAACGACAAACACTCAAGAAGCATGGAGTTGGTGGGTGCCCATCATGCAACAACGCTAGGCGTGACGATAGGTGTGCAGAAACTAGGTCTGCTTCATTAGATGCGCTGCGTGCACGGGGTATAGAGGTCGTTGACCAGAACTACGATGGACGCAGGCATGTTGTAGCAGGTGAGTACAGCAAGGTCCGTGTTAGGAACACAAAATGTGGGCACGAGTGGGAATGTTCGCCAACAAATTTGTTTGTTAACTTGGTCGAATGTGGTGTCTGTGGTCCAACCAAGCGAGCAGACATACTCATCGCGATCCAGAAGATCAAATCTGCAAAGTGGCGAGAAACTGCTTCGGAGTGGCACATCTATCGATCGAAGGTAAGCGCTCTGACGAAGATCGCATACAACACTCACAAGAAGCGGATCAATCCGAACAATCTTCCACGTGGGAAAGCTGGAGTTGATGGTGCATATCACGTTGATCATAGGGTGCCCATTCGGTTCTGCTTTGACAACAACATTCCACCAGAAGTGTGTGCAGGCGTCGACAATCTCCAAATGATGGGTTGGAGAGAAAACCTTGGATCACGGCACTACATCAAAGGGTCAATTCCACTGACGTTCTTGAACTACATTGATGTGAATTCAAAATTGAAGCAGCATGCGGCAACGATTCAGAAGATGCTACCAGGGAGCGAAACCTTTGTTGCTGTGGCGGACATTGTTGCAACTGTGTATCACGAGGGGCTGAACAGAGCAGTCGTCGTAATTCCACTCGATGCGTCGCAGGGAAATCTGAAGACAGCGCTTGCGACAAAAAAGTCGTTGGACGCAGCTGGAATCCAGCATACGATCCTGTTTGAGGATGAGTTGATCAATCCTGGGTTGATTGCAGCAAAGTTGCAGCACTATGCTGGTGCAAGTGTTGCGAAGTTGCTGCATGCACGGAAGCTGGACATCCGTGTACCAACTGAAGAGCACAAACGCACACTGCTGAATGAAAATCACACACAGGGTAATGACCGTGCTGCGATTGCATGTGGGGCATACGATGGAGACAAACTGGTGGCGGTGATGACATTCAGTCGGCCGAGAGTGGCACTTGGTCAACGAAAGGCGCAACCTGGATACTGGGAGCTCAGCCGCTTTTGCACAGATATTCGGTACCGGATACCAGGGGTAGCCTCGAAACTACTCGAGCACTTTAAGCGGAACCATGAGTGGGTCAGAATATACAGCTACGCTGACAAGCGTTGGAGTGTAGGGAACATGTACACCCAACTTGGCTTCACACTCACGGTCGACAACCCACCAGACTACACATATGTGGTTGATGGTCGGAGACGGCACCGATGGAACTACCGAAAGGATGTGATCAAACATACCCTCGAAAATTACGATCCAGCTCTCACAGAATACCAAAATATGGAAAATCATGGGTTTTGGCGGATTTGGGATTGTGGCACGCTGCGGTATGATCTAGTGCACCCTCTAGCATGACGTGCCATATGATGTGTTCGTCTGTTGCTGCCAACTCTCCTCGGTAGGAAAGTTCTTGTGCACATCAACGAACACCCATCATGACCACACCAACAAATACTCCAACTGCAGCGACGGTCGACGAGGGCGCTGATTCTGGAACCACGTCCCCAAAAACATGGACATTTGATGAAGCAGTTCAACACTGCAAGGATACATACTGGCAGGGGAAAGAGCGTTGTCCACTTCGACCAACTGCTTCCGACACCTGGTCATCAATTGATGGGTTTCGTACACAACAGAGCATGTCAACTTCGCCGCAGTGGAAGCTGTATGCAATGGTTTCCCGCGAAACTCCCTCGTCGAAGCCCGGAAGTCGATCAATGGTTCTTGAGGTGATTGCATACCACATCGACGAACGACCCCATGAAGTAGTGGCGTAAATATGACCTATGATGAAATCCTTCAAATGTTTGGTTACCTGTTCAACCCTAGCTTTTTTCTCCCTCTGTTCTTCCAATGTTTTTGGATCCCCGTATACCTGGGAAGTCGTGAGGGTAACGGACGGGGACACGATCGTAGTGAAGGCTCCGTGGATACTCCCTGAACTCGGAACCACTATATCGATCCGGGTATACGGAATCGATACCCCTGAGAAAGGGAAGTTGGCGAAGTGTGCTCGAGAAGCTCAGCTGGCTGACTTGGCGAGTGGATACACCAAAGGGTTGATCAGGGTTGGGGACACAGTTGATGTTACAAACATTCGGCGCGACAAATACTTCCGACTGCTTGGGTCCGTGTCTGTTGACGGCAAGGATCTTGGCGCTGCATTAATTGATGCTGGATTCGCCCGTCCATACTACGGGAAGACAAAATCTAATTGGTGTCGTTGACCCTGTAAATTCGCATCATAGTGAGGTGGATATATAGAACCACCTTTATCTTCCTCACTATGTTTCTCAAAAAGCTCGCAAAAGCAATTCCTGGCGTTAACTGGTCTGCACCCCTAGCTCTCGCTCAAACCGGATGGGGGTACAGCACCATTCGCCACGCAGTTGTTGCAGGTGACACGTTGGTAGTTGTTGGGAGTACAGGACGTGTTGCAACGACGACTGACCGCAATACCTGGACATACAAACCTGCGCTCCTCGATGGCGGAGCGATCACGTCAGCAGTTGCAGTTGTTTGGACAGGCACCACGCTAACGGTATTTTCATCCAACGGATATCTCGCAACCAGCACTGACATGGGAACAACTTGGACGACTCGAATGGAGTTGCAGGCGCTGACAACAGCCAATTCCTTCTTTTCGATCACTGGTGCCATTTGGGATGGAACTCAGTATGTTGTGACAGGAACATCTGGTCGGATCGTGGTGAGTTCGAACGGTACGGATTGGACACTTCGCGATGGGCTTCGCATCACCGGGTGGGGTACATCAACTGCAGTACGCACAATCGTCAAGACACCAACAAAGTACCTTGTTGCCGGAACCCAAGGCAAAATTGCGACAAGTACTGACACTGTTTTGTGGACATACGAGCCACAGCTCGCCACAACTGGATTTGGCGCTACGTCCGTCGTGGACACTATTTGGACAGGTACCGAATTTGCTGTTCTGTCTCAACAAGGCAAATTCGCTACCAGCACAGACGGCAGCACATGGACATACTCACCTGGATTGGTTGGGCTGTTGACCAATGCATACTCGATCGCTCGTGTTGGCGACAAGTACATTGTTGGTGGGTTGTTTGTTGTATACGACCCACTTGAGCTACCAACAGTTGGGATGGCAACCAGTTCCGATGGTGGTGTTACCTGGGCATCAACTCCCAACACTCAAAAGGCGGCAATGAACTACATGACGAAGTATCTCACTGAAGATCGTGGAGCATTGGTTGTGTACAAAGCAGTGCCTGATGGAAATCGGACATGGTTCCTCGGTAGCTATGGGTGCACACTCACTACTTAATTTGGGTTGAGCACAAAGTGCTGAATGCAGAAAGTGTGACTGGCTCACACTTTCTTTTTATCTGGAACACACTATGCCCCACAACATTCAACCTCTGTACGATTTTATTGCCATTCAAATGGATCCTGCTGAAACAGCCTCCCCTGGTGGGATCGTGCTGGTGCCAACAAAACAGGACAACACCTCTCAGCAGGGTACTGCAATTGCAGTAGGCCCAGGCGTTGTCGTTGATGGTAAGCGCGAAGCTCCGACTGTGAAAGTTGGTGACCGAGTGCTCTTCAATCGAGGTACTGGAGCGACAGTCGAAGTGGACAAAGAAAAGTACTTGTTCATTCGCGAGCGTGATTTGATGGGCATCATTCGATAAATACGAGAAAATCAATCTACTTTACAAAATGCTCTTGTGTCGCACGCGTGGAACTGCTGAGATGCAGCCACAATCAGTTACATATGAAGCCACGGTGGTGGCGAATCCAATTGGCCAACAAAACGGTTGGTACACTCGTACAGGAAGTTGGACAGAAACGGACCCACTTGCTGTTGTCCGTGAGTGGTACGTCGTGTTCAATGGGGTTGTGATCTACAACAACAACACACTGCATCTCAGCGAAACCCCAACGAAGATTGTTGTTGGTAGTGTGGAGTACACACCAGGACCATTCCGTGGCCAGTTGTACGGTTGGGGTGGGGACGTCTGCAACACTTTCGACCTTGTTGTCACACAGCTGCAATAAAAAGGGCCCCTCGGGGCCCTTTTTCATTCTGCGTATCGTTCCGAGTGGATGATCCACGACTTGACAAATCCGCTTCGAACAATGTCGTCGTGTGTGAATTGCACCACGTCAAATTCCTCCATGTCTTGCATGATCCGAAGTCCCATTTGGAACCCACTCACTTCAGTTCCGCGCTTTGAGTGCAGGTCGTTTTGATATCCATCGCCACACAGAATCAGTCGGGAATTCTGGCCAACGCGAGTGACTACACTTGACAATTCATGAGCATTCAGGTTTTGGAACTCATCGACGATGATGATTGCGTTGTCGAACGTCAGCCCACGAACGTGTGAAGTTGTCATGAATCGAACAACACCGGCGTCACACATGTCGCCAAACGTAGACGCGCGACGGAACAAATCTTGGAAGATGTCCACATACGGGGCACGGTAGACGGCCTCTTTCTCGTCGAGTGTGCCTGGAAGGAAGCCCTGCGAGCGAGTTTCAACTGCACTGCGAATCACGATCAGTTGTTGTTGCTCTGTGGCGGAATTGAGTACTTCGTTGATTCCAAGGTAGCACGCCATGTAAGTTTTCCCAGTACCTGGAGAACCAACGAGAGCCAGACTGCTGTCGGTGCTCTGCAACCAACACTCAAACGCCTCTTGCTGACGATCCGTCAATGGAACCACATCTTTGCAATCTCGTTGGGACCAAGTCTTCCGTTTTTGTGTTTCGCGAAGTTGCGTTGGAGTCTCAACGAGTGTGAGTTGTGGATTTCCACGACTCCGGTGTGTTGGCCTCACGACGCTGGCTCGTGCAGTATTGGATTTACGTCCCATGTGGTTCTTTCAGGTTGGAGAAAATACAGCTGCAAACAGAAAGGGCGACACCACATAAAGCAGTGTCGCCCTCGAATGGGATTGCAGCGAGCTTGGAAAAACGCTTTGGTTTAGCAGTCATTGATGTGACGGCAATTCAAATTGGTCAAAGTTATTTATGGTCGTCTGAATTTGGGGTACTATCCAATTCGACCCACACCTTGTCGTTGACGTGGTGCACCTCACCATCATCGATCTCCGCGGTCCATAGTTGAAGGGGACACTCTGACCCTCGGAGCCGCACTTTGAGGGGGATTATGCACCCACATTGAGTACACAGGTGGAACACAGACTTGTGTGCACTATGTGGGCAATTCTCACACACAGCCAGTCGATGTGCGATTGTCCGTTCAGTTGAAAACATACTACTCACGAGTGGCATGTGCTTATCCTTCCACAGTGATGGGGATCTTCCTGTAAGTTAGGATCTGGTTGGCTAATGAAAATGATGAAGCAGCCGCTGAACGAAGAAGAGCCATCTCAGCTGCGGTCACTACAACGGTTGTTGGTGTCACTCGGTAGTTGTTGGCAAATCGATCGAATGCAGTTACCATCGATCCAGCAGGATCTTCTGGGTGAATGGTGTACGGGGCGGAGTTCAACACTGTTTGGTTGCTTCGACCTCCACAACATGACGCGTGGTTGTATTTGAATTTGAAGTGCATTATCGGAGACTGTCGTGGATAGATTTCAACTGAGCAACCAGTGCTTTCTGCTCTCCCTGGGGGAGCTTGTCGAGTTTTCCTAGTTTGGTGAGCAGTGTTGTCTGCATCGACGGAAGTCGCGCACCTGCTGTCATCACATGATGAGCAGCAGCTTTGTTGCTCGTCAGCTGTGCTAGGATTTTTCGATATGTGGCGTCGTCAATTTCAACCGATTTGCGAAAAGTCGGCTTGGATAGTACGTACAACCCAGTGACAATGGTTGCTATTTTTTCACGGAGTTGTTTCTTTGCGCCAGAAATTTCAGCTGGTTTTGACATGATCAATCCAGCAATTTTGTCCAAATATACCATTGCTTGGTTGGACTGAGTCTGCTCGAGTAGGGTGCGAAGTTTCACGACAGTCCTGCAGTAGGTTCCGTATTTATCGCACATCTGCTGATAAATAACCCACGCGCTCAACACAACAATGACATCGACCACATTCTTTGATGCTCCAGGTGGAATCCGAAAAGAAGGCAATTCTCAAACTCTGACGTTCACTCGTACGTCGGATACCACAGGTACGTTGTGCTGGGCTCCAACTCCTCCAACCCCATCAACTGGATGTGGCACACCAAGTGGACATTACAGTGGGGGGCTGTTGGTTGGCAGCACGTCTCCTATCGAACAACCCAACAAACCAACGGACGGTGTCTGCTGCTACAAAGGGGATCCGACGTTCGACCCACTGGCATTTGCGGGAGACATGCTCGGAAATGCTCGTGTATTGTGGAGCAGCAACACTGACACGAAAACTGGTTGTGTTACTGTTGACGGCTTGGATGCAAAATGCACTGCGTACTATTTTGCATTCTTCGCGATCGACAACGTATGTCGATACAACCAAGATGGGATTTACAGTTACTCGCTGAACCACGGTGGTCCGAAGATTGAGTGTGTCTCTGGATCGCAAACCATCCTCACAAATGGAGCCGACCTAACAAGCGAGATCCCAGCCACAGTCGATCGTCTAATCAACTATCCGGTTACGATGGTCGTAGATGGTAAGCCCCTCGAGCTGGTGCTCCGTGGGAGTGAACTCACCACATACCAGAGCGCAATCGATGAGCTAACCTCTGCGTGGAAACACATCGTTCCACCACTAGAGTCAGAGTATCCTCCATTCTACGGTCAGTTTCTCCAACTTGGTGAGCGTTGGTACCAGCACAATGGTGTGAAGTACAACGAAGTGTTTCCGAAGCTACAGAGCACAGATCCCACATTGGCGATTGACGGGGATCTGTGGTTTGACACTACCGCACGAGTACTGCGGGAATTTACAATCGCTCTGGGGTGGTCACAGGTTGAACCAGTCATCACCCATCCAACAGACCCAACGATTGTTGCCAACGAAGAGATGTGGTTTGACGGCACAACGGTGAGGTGGTTTGATGGTGCTGTTTGGGTACCAGTAACCGCCGTATACTCCCAATCGACTGACCCCAAACTTGCTCCCACTCTGACGGGGACCACGGTGTGGAAGCGTGATGGAGAGTTCCTTAGATGGAACACATCACGCAACAAATGGATCCCTGCAACTGCGCTTGTGTATGCAGGGGACCTAGCAGCGATCCCCAACGGCACGCTGTGGTTCGATCTATCGGGCAACGCGCTCCGGATGTGGAATGGAGTTGACTGGATTGCCCAGGCAGCCACAGTTGCAACGCAGGCACCAATTAACCCCACACTGAATCAAGTTTGGGTAGATCCAGTTGCCCGTGTTGTTCGACGTTACAACCCACTGATCCCTCAGTGGGAGACGATCTCTGCAACTTTCTATCACAAACAGCTCGACATTGAAGCAGCTGGTGACCTACATTATGATCCAGTCGCTGAGACGCTGGCGATTTACGATGCGATGACTCTGTCGTGGGTGGACATCACATCGACTCTGTTTGCCACGGCGTTGGATCCATCTCTTCCACCCACGATTCCGCTCGACGCTGTGTGGTTCAACACCACACATTCCTTGTGGTTCATCAATTCTGAGTGTGGTTGGGAGGGGACGCAGGAGGTCATCCACAGTGCTGTGGACCCAAGGACCATCACAACTGGGTTCTGGTTCAATTCAGCAACGCAACTGTGGTATGAACGAGATGGCTTGTTGTGGACAGCATTGAACCCAACCATCTCAGCAATTGACCCAACTATTCCAACACTTGGGTCAACGTGGTTTGATGGGGTGACGCTGTATCAACGGTCTACACCAACAGACTGGACTGCTGTCCCATTTGAGACGACTCCGTCTGTTGTTGATGTTGGGGCACGATGGTTGGACAACGCTGGAACGCTGCACGTTTGGACAGGAACCCAATGGGACACTGTGACGCCACCATACACTGTTGCCACAACAGAGACTGACAACATTGTGATTACTTCTGCATTTTGTGGAAGTGGGTCATACATCGACATCACTAAGGAAACGCTATTCTCCGCTCTGCGGTTCACGCTCTGCACTCCACGCCAAGGAAATGACGGTACATCTGGGGTTCCAATGTACGACGAGTTGGGAGTGGGTACAGACGGGTCTGTTGACGAACGCCGAAAGATCATTGACAATCTGTACATGCGACTTGGTGCACCAACCATCAATGTTGAGTTGACGCGGGATCAGATGGATCTTGCTGTGCAACGAGGGTTGGACTACATCCGACGCGACTCGGGTGCTGGCTACAACCGAGGGTATTTCTTCTTGGACCTCCAAGCTGGACAGCAGAAGTATGTGCTCACTAGCAAGGCAGTTGGCTTCCATAAGATCGTTGACGTGCTGTATCTTTACCGTCCACGTGGTGGATTCCTCAACTCTACATTTGGTGGTGAAATCTACGGACAGCAGTTGATGCAACAACTGTATGTTTCGGGGACGTTCGACATCCTTTCGTACCATCTGTTGGCTAGCTACCAGACAGTGGTTGCTAAGTTGTTTGCGTCGGAATTTCAATTTCAGTGGGTTGAGCGCACACGAACGCTAACCATTATGCGGAAGATCCCCCGCGCTGAACGAATCCTTGTCGATGCCGTCATTGAACGAACAGAACAGGATTTGTTGACAGACCGCACCACCAAAAATTGGATCGAGAACTGGGCTCTCACTGAAGCAAAGATCATGTTGGGGGACATGCGTGGCAAGTACGCCACACTGCCAGGGGCTGGTGGTGCTGTGACGCTCAACGCGAGTGAATTGAAAACTGAGGCTGTTGCGCTCCAGGAAAAGTTGGTGCGGGAGCTGGACGACTACATGGCGTCGGATGTTGAAACCTGGGGGCTTGGTGGCACAATTGCCAAGGGATAAACCATGAGCATTTTTCTTGACCCATCTGTGGATCGAGTGGTGTTGCCAAACACCACTACAACGATTCCATCACCAAAGAACACCTGCGAGCCCGTGACAGATACGTGTGGGACCTGTAAGCCACTGCCACATCTTCAGCAGCCAACGTGTGATACCAGTAACCCTGGCTGTATCATCCTGACCCCCGCTGGCGTGCAGCTTCCGGAGGGTGACAACTCCAGTTGTTCTAGCTTCCAGTTACAAAAGCAGACAGCAGACAATGCGTACATCAATGCTCTTGCCAATGAAAACTTGAATCTTGGTGGTGCAGATGCGTGTTTCTACAAACTACTTGGTGTCCAACAGCAGGGAACGCTAGTAGACGCCGCTGGTGGTGGGAAAGCGATCAGTAGTGACTCGCTTGCTGATTTTCCTCCGGACAACGCGTTTGACAGATTTGCAAGCTACTGGATGTCGTGTGCTTCGGGTCAAGGCGTATTGCAGAGTTGGATTGGGTATGACTTTGGATTGTTGAAGCACGCCTCTGGGCTACCAATGTATTCAACAGAAGCCAACGCACAGTCACGCAAGCACATTACAGCACTTGCAGTCAAACAGGGTGGCGACTCGTCAAATTGGGTATCTCGCATTCGGGTCGAGCGAAGTGACAATGGGGTACAGTGGCGAGGAGTCGATGTCGTTGATTTGCCGCAGACAGCAGAGCGTGTACAGATCCACATCAAACAGAGTGTGCCATCGAGAATGTGGCGCATCCGACCCATCGACACAAAATCGACAGGAGATTGGAAAGTTGAAACGCTGGAGTTGTTTGAGTTCGCAATCACAGATTTGAACTACCTCCAAGAATCACCATTGTTTCAAGAGAATCGTGATCGCTCGTACTGCATTAACCCAGTGAAGATCAAGATTTTTTACGACCTCGTCAACATTAGCACTGAGTTGTCGCGTTTTGGTATTGATCTGCCAACAGCAACCATGACAATTGCTGTGAACTTTTCTGAAGCAGTGAAGCAGTTGGGACGGGGTGTGATCATTGGAGACGTCATTGAAATTCCAAGCGAAATGCAGTTCACTGCCGACATGAAGATTGTCCGGAAGTTTGTCGAGGTGTCGGATGTGACGTGGTCAACCAAAGGTTACACCCCTGGTTGGACTCCGCTGTTTCAACAAATCACAGCAAAACCAATGCTCGCTCGTCAAGAGGTTCTCGACATCGTTGGATCGCTCGAGGCTGATCTTGGAGAGGATGGCACTGGATACAGATCCGATGATCTGTTGTTCTCAGATATGGCACTTCGAGTCAATGAGCAGATACAAATTGCAGCAGATGAAATGCTTCCTCAGATGGGGCAAGATGCTGGGTTTGTTGCTGATGTGACGGAGATCCCAACACCCCAGATAGAAGCAGCGGCTGATCTTGGATTGAACCTAGCGAAGCTCACGACGACCTACACAGATTCGATTCGAGGGGAATCTCCCACAATGCGAACAGGAATGCCACCGTCTGGTACCGCTCCTGAAATGTTCACTACTGGGGACCATAGCGTTGGATTTCCGCAGAATCCAAAGAATGGGCAATACCATCGGATGTCGTATGAGTCTCTCACTACTGAGAAAATCCCACCCAAGTTGTATCGATACAGCTTGGCCAAAACACGGTGGATTTTCATGGAGAGTGACGAGCGATTCGAAACTCAGACTGGAAAGAATCGGTTGAAGTCGTACATGGTGTCTGAAGACAAAACCGACCTACACAACATGAGATAAATAGTCGACTCGCCAACCTCACCATGAAGACACAACCATATTTTTACAGTCAGCAGATTGAGCGTTACCTCATTCAATTTGCCAATGTATTTTCTGGGTTCCAAGTGAAGGTTGGGATTGGTGAGAAGGAACAGATGGTTTCTGTTCCCATCATGTACGGAAGCATCGACAAGGTGGTTGCATCAATTGATGCGGGGAATACTCAGAATCGCCCCATCAGACTCCCGATGATGTCGACCCACATGACATCGATTGGACTTGCTGCTGAGTTGCGACATGGAGTGGGGCAAGAGGATCGGTTTTCATACCTCCAGTCTGGTGGCGTGATCCCAACTGATGTTCGGGTGCTGCATCGATACATGCCAATTCCATACAAGCTCACTTGTGAGGTGTATACCTACTGCAGTAACCAAATCCAACAACTGCAATTGCTTGAGCAAATTCTCGTCTTGTTTGACCCATCGATGGTGATCCAAACAACAGATTCGACGTTTGATTGGACCAAACTCACGTCTGTTGAGTTGACGGATGTGTCACTCGAAGAAAATATTCCAAGTGGAGATGCAGACCGGTTGATTGTCAGCAAGTTGACGTTTGAGTTCCCTGTTTGGATTACCCCACCTGCGAAGTCGAAGACTGATTTTGTGGAATCGATTGTGATTCGGTTGGCTGATTTGAATGAGTTGATCGACAACGCTGAAAACTTCTTCAATGGCTCCACAGAGATTGATAACGGGGTCACCAGTAAGTCGGTTCAGGTTGTTCAATACACCCCTACTGAGCCTCCTGAACCACGCTGATGTGTGGGCAGCTCTTGCTGCAGAATTTGTTGTATCGATTTGTGTGGGAGTTGAATGCTGTGAAGCTCCCACACTTGACACAGCCAGGTGGGGCCTCCAATTCGTGCAGCATGCAATACACAGCTTCGCGGATATCGTCATTGCACCAACTGTAGTAATCCAAAAATTCCCTGTATAGCTTGTGGACGCGCCCTGCGTAGAACTCCCACTTGGGGTTTAGCACCACCCCGCGAGAGGTGACGAGTAGTAGACGTTCGTTAATGAGGAGCTGTTTGTACGTTGAATGCATCGAAAGCGGCACCTAAAACATCGAGGGTCAATAAATAAGGAGACAGCCTACAAGGATACACAAATGGCATCTCTAGTTTCTCCTGGCGTAACAACACAACTCATCGACGAATCGATGTATGTTCCAAGTGTTGCTGACACCGTTCCTCTGATTTTCATTGCAACCCAACAAGACAAACTGCAAACTGATGGTGTGCAAACTGCGTTGGGAACGATCGAGCACAGCACTGTGCGCACAGTCACCTCACTCAAGCAGAGTCTTGAGTTGTACGGAGCGCCAAGTTTCCTCCGCACTGCAACGGGTCGCGATCTCCATGGTGATGCACGAAACGAAGTGGGTTTGTTTGCCCTGAACCGTTTCCTCGGAATTGGCAGCTTGGCGTATGTTGTTCGTGCCAACGTGAACTTGGACGACTCTTACACATCCACCTCCAACCGTTGGATCACCAAGACAACTGCCGCTGCGTCTGAATTGCAGGCTCTGGCTGACGCATATCTGAACACCTACAACGTCCAGAATGGGTTCTCCCCCGCCGACGCTGGATATCGTTCGACGATCAACGCCACTGAGATGAACCTGTTTGCTCGTCAAGTGATGAGCCCGATTTTCGCTGATGTGACATTCGCCAATGCTGAATTTGACTTCTACGATGACAACGCCACTCCTGCACTGAGCACATCTGGCTACCAAGCGATCGACATGAACGCTGGTATCACCGCAACGTCACTCCCCACAGGGCTGGCCGACACTGCTCAGATCTACTCGGCAATTGTTGCTGTGGATGGTGTGTCACGTGCTGTTGCTTTCACAGGCAATGTTGCACAGACGTTTGCTGACTTCATCACTCAAGTGAATGCAAAGTTGGCTGGTGTTGCCACGATCACTGTGTCGGGTGGAAACCTGCAAATCACTGCATCATCTGTTGGCAGCAACAGTGTTGTGTCGATTGTGGATTCGAACCTGTTCAACAGCCTGACTGGTTTTGTGCAACTTCTGCAACCCATCGCTGGAACGACCGCCGATGCAGCAGTGAACATGTATGAGAATGGATTCAACCAACCCGCAACCAATACATACGCTGGCTTCGATGGAATGGTTACCATCTGGTCTACATCAAGCCCTGGTCCTGGCACCGGCGCAATCGACACTCAGTGGACACCGTACGAAGCTGGTCAGAGCCTGTTGGACATGGCGACAGACTACACGTTCACTCAGGAATTCCTGAACAAGACAAGTCTGGGTTCTTACGATGCTGCTCGTCGTCTGACCATCGTTCGTGCACTGCAGGCAGCTGTCAACAGCAATACGGAAGTTCGTTCTGAACTGTATGAATACAACTTGATCGTTTGCCCAGGTTTCCCTGAAGTAACGGATGAGTTGGTGACGCTGTGTGAGGACATCGGTGAAGAGGCATTCGTGATCTCCGATACCCCATACACTGTGAACCCAGAGAACGCTGTGAACTGGGCAACTCCTGGTGTTGTGAATGCATCGTCTCCCGACTCGCTGCATCAAGTGAACCGGAACGTCGCATACTACTACCCACACGGGATCAGCTCGAACGTGGATGGTCGTGATGTGTTTATTCCAGCATCTGCAATTGCACTCCGCACGTATGCATACAGTGACCGCGAATCAGAAGTGTGGTGGGCTCCTGCTGGTCCACGTCGTGGCCAAGTGACTGGAGTGACTCGCGTTGGGTATCTGACTGGTGTGTTGGGTGAACCTACCACATTCGTTGACGTGGCTTTGAACAAAGGGCAGCGTGATGCGCTGTACAACTTCCCGCGGAACGTGAACCCGATTGTGAACATGCCCGGCCGTGGAATCTTGGTGTTCGGTCAGAAGACTTCTGTTGGCCTGAACGCGTCTGCTCTGGACCGCATCAACGTGGCTCGCTTGTGTGCTCACATTCGTCGTCAGGCTCGGAAAATTGCGTTTGGGTTCTTGTTTGAACCAAACGACCAGATCACACGCGACAACCTGAAGTCGGCGATCGACGGAATGCTGAACTCGATCCTGTCGAAGCGTGGTCTTGTGGACTTCTTGACAATCTGTGATGCATACAACAACCCCCCAGAGGTTGTCGATCGTAACGAGATTGTGTGTGATGTTGGTATCGTCCCAATGAAGGTTGGTGAATTTATCTACATCCCAATTCGTGTCCACCCACAGGGCACGAACCTGACAGCATGATAAAAGGCCCTTCGGGGCCTTTTTTGTTGCGCCCACGATGTTGGCGACTGTAGAATTGGTGCTTCTTTAATAGGAGTCCCCCATGACCGATCCCACCATCACCGTCGACGGCAAACAATACCAGTACAGCTCACTCACGCTCAGCACTCAACAGCTCATTGTGGTGCGCCAGAAATGGGCGGCCAAACTGACTGAAAAGCGTCAGGAAGCATTGGCGCTGGAATTGGCAATCAATTCCATCAGTGCCACAATCGCCAAGTCAATTGAAGCGGAAACTGCTCGAGTTGCTGCCGAGCCTTCTGTAGGCGAGGAGCCCCAAGCGTCAGCTGACGAAGGAAAGCTGGAAGAAGCTGCAGACTAAAAAAAGGGGCCTTTCGGCCCCTTTTTGTTACAGATTGTATGCTGTTGGAGGGGTAAATGCCTCGGTGTACCGAGCCGCTTTTGTGACCCTGAATGCATCAATCTTTCCAGTAAACATTTGGTTCGGAGCACCACTCACGTTCCGACCACCCAACAGAATTGGATTTGTCGTACTGGCAAATGTTGCGGACGTTGTCACTGATCCAACGGGTTGTCCGTGGTAGAACCAAGTGATGGTGTTGCCATTGCGAACGATGGCGTAGTGCCGCCACACTCCAGCTGGCGCTGTGGTAGTGAATGCTCTTTGGTTGATGATGTTGTACTGAGCAGAGCCATCCCCCATATAGAGGATCACTGATTGGTTGACCACGTATATTAGGAATAGTTCCTGCAGATGTGTGTTGATTGTTTGGCACAGTACTGTCTTACCAACCAAGTTGGCGCCAGCGGTGATGTTGATGTACAACTCAATCGTGAAGTTTCCATTCCCCAATCCGAGTGAAGAGTCTGATCCAACTTGAACAATCGTCGATCCGTTGAACACACCACTTGCGTTCCCCATCGCATAATCGGTCGTGCTTGTTGTCAGTGCGCCAGTCCATTGGTTCACAATTCGACCAGTCAAATCACTGAGTGGGGCGGTGCTGTTGAAAGGCACCAACGCTTCCACATGCAGTGCATATGGGTCCGTAGATTGATAACTTGGGAAGCGACGACGTGGTGCTGTGAAATTTGATGTGTAGCGAGCAACTCCAGTTGTGATTCGCAACTCATCCATGTACCCAATGAATGGTTCACTGACGTCGTTTATTGCTCCAATTTCTGTTCTCGTTGCCCCAGCCAACGTACCCGTCAATGTCGCTGTTGCGACCTGTGACCCATTTCGCCAAATACTGAACGTGTTACCATTTCGGGTGAGTGCAACGTGATACCATGTGTTGACGTTGATCACATTGGCGCTTGTCGTCAATGTACCGAGGCTGCTTTCGAATTGCAGTTGCCGTGTTGGTGTTGATCGGAACAGGAAATCCGAGTTTGACCGAATAAATTCTGTGTATGCGCTGGTGTTTGTTGGGTAGATCCACATTTCCACCGTGAAGTCGCCAGAACCAAAGTTCAGCAAATCCTCCATGCACTTCACAGAATACCCGCTGAAGTACCCCGACTTGCCAAATTTTGCAGGGGATGAACTGTATGACACCCCATTGTTGATGAATGTCCGTGATGGGTTGCGCTTGTCGAGGATCTCATCGTCGAATGTTAGGTGCGTTGACACATTGGTCCAATATGGATCACCCAACTCAACCGCATCTACAAATACCTCTGTCACGGAAGTGTCGTTAATTCCAATCGACAGCGACCCCAATCCACCATCGAGAGATAGTGTTGCTGTCTCAGCGCCTTCTGTTGTTAGGTCTGCTGTTGCTGTGAGTGTAACGGCGCCAACGCCACCAACGATTGTGAACACTCCAGTCAATGCAGCACCGCCAATGTCTGCAGATGAAATTCCTGTGATTGTGTATGGAACAGTTGTCCCATCATCGACCCCGGTTGTTGTGAGAGTAAAGGTAAATTGCGTTCCTTCATCCACGGCTGCCGCGCTTCTCGACAGTGTGTATGTTGTAGTTGTTCGCTTTACGAAATAAAGAAACATGGTGTGTGTCTTGTGGTCAACTATTTATCGCGCAAAACACACAATTTGATCACATTGGCGTGTGGATATATACTGATCGCTTCTCGTCCCAAGTCAACAATCGCATGTACCTATCTGCCAGCCGCCAATTCGACACTGTTATTGTGTGGGAACAACGCAACTCGAATGGTGTGCACAAGATACGCACATTCGACACACCATATGATTGCTACATCAAGGTTGATGATTGGCGCAGAATTCGGGATACATTAAGGGAGGCAGCTGAAGAAGGGCGAGCAGAACCTGCGCTCAAGTCGTTTGTTGCTCAGACGCGCGATTGGATCGACACCCGAAATGTCCATCTATCGATGTTTGGTGATGAGTTGTACCGCATTGAGTTTCCAGCTGGAAAACAGTGGCGCAAGTTCTTGGAATCAGTTCCAAATGACATTCGCTTGTGGGAAACCGATATCCCACCTGAATTGAAAGTGCTTTCGCGAGAATACTACAAAGCTACTGACCCAACAATCCGCACATCGTTTTACGACATTGAGATCGACTACGACCCAGCTGTGCCGTTTGAGGGGGCAATGAACCCTCAATTTCCTCTAAATTCGATTGCTTTCTACCATGTTTGGAAAGACGAATACGTTGTGTTTGCTGTCCCACCTCCAACATGGAAGAACACAACGGATCCATATTCAATCCTGGATCCTGATATTTTCGATGATGTTGCGAGTAAACACACAATCACTCTTTTCAACACTGAGGCTGAGTTGTTGGTTGCCATGGTGGAGGAGATCCAGCAGTGTGACTTGATGTCAGGATGGAACAGTGCATTGTTTGATGATCCATATATTGCACAACGTGTTGAAATGGTACTCGGTGACGAGTGGTTTCGGATGTTGTCATTTCCTCGCGGAAAGGCGCCATACTACCGCGAACTTGAGATCATGTTTCGGAAACAGAAGCAGGTCCAGTTCGATGGTCGAATCACAATCGACTACATGGATCTGTTCAAAAAGTTCACAGTGGAAGATCGAGATAGTTGGAGTTTGGAGAGTGTATCAGCAGACCACTTGGGAGACAAGTTCAAGAAGTTGGACTACGAAGGAACTCTGAACGAGCTGTACACGGGAAACTACGCTAAGGCAAATTTATCTGGTGTGGGGGACGATAAGCTAGTGCAATCACGCTTTCGGCTCCAGCAAGTCCAGCAAGAATTGGATCGTCGTGGACTTACTGTACCAGCTGATGCGCCATACACAATCTACTTTGACCCAGACTTCGACAACCTCCACCTGTTGGATGAGTTGGAGCTGTGCGCGTTGCATGAAGCAACTCACCAAGAGGTGGTGAAATACTCATTCAGCAAGTTCGTCCGATACAACATTCGCGACACAGAGGTGCTGGCTGGGTTGGACAAGAAGTACAAGTATATTGATCTCGCCAATTGGATGATGCATTACAGCACATGCCAAATGAAGAACGTGTTGGGTACTGTGCGGAAAGCTGAAATGGCAGTGGCAAATTTCTGCTGGCACGAGCTTGGTCGACGAATTCCTGATACAGTCATGCTCAGTGAGCAGGGTCAAGCTCAAGGTGCATATGTGCTTGTTCCACAAGGTGGAATCCAAACAGACCTATTTCTGATCGACATTAATAGCCTGTATCCGTCGTGTATAAAAAGCCTCAATATCTCTCCTGAAAAGTATATCGGGCAATTTGTTGATACGGAACGTGATCGTCAACAGATCCTTCAGAAGACTGACAAGTACTTGGTGTTTACAACTCACCTGAACGAGAAGGTGACTAAAACTGCTTGCGAGTGGTATGACTGGTTAGTAGAACACAAGTATGCAATGTCGGGGCATGGGACGGTGTATAACCAAGATTCTCCTGGAATCGTGCCCACGATTTTGGAATCGTGGCACCTGCGACGAAAAGAAGCGCAGGGGAAGTCGGCAAAAGCTAAACAACGAACGGAAGAGATCCTAAATGGAGCCAAAGCTCGCGTAGGGCGACAGGAGAGTTCCACAAAGTTGGTGGTTAAGGGGATCAAGCTAACTGATGAAGAATACGCTGAGTACATGGAGTTGTCCGCAGTAGTTGACTATAATGATTCACTGTCGTATGCATTCAAAATTCTTCAAAACTCGTACTACGGAGCCCAGCTGAATCAAAACTTCAAGTTCTATGCAAAAGTTGCAGGTGAGAGTACTACAGGAACAGGACGTCGAGTTCTGGAACACCAAATTCGAAAAACGTGTGAGCTATTGGATGGAAATTACTGGGTTGACCCAATTGTAGACGAAGAGGATCCACGTGCTTTACGTGGAGAGGTTGCTAGCCCCTCACTGATTTATGGTGACACTGATTCTGGCATCTTCACTTTGAAGAACATCCTCGTTGGTGACGAGACTCAGGCTGAAAAAATCAAAATTGCTGACACTATTGCAGGGTTGGTGAACAAGAGTTTCCCAAAATTCATGATGGAGCAATTCTTGGTTCAGCCAGAGTTCTCTACCAAAATCAAAACGGGTCGTGAACTTTTCTCACCTGCTGCTTTCTTTGTGTCGAAGAAACGCTATGCAATGCATGTCACAGACAAAGAAGGTATCCCAAAAAACGACCTCAAGATCATGGGGTTGGATGCGAAAAAGACTACAACGCCTCGAAATGTGCGCAAGTTCCTGCGTCAGTGTGTGATGGATTTGTTGACGGGGAAACCAGCCGCCGAGTTGGATGCATACATCATGGAATACCGAGACAACGTAATCGACAATGTCCCCATCATGGATGTTGGGCTCCCAAAAGGCGTCAAGAAGGTTGAGATGTACACCAAGGAGTTCTACAGCGATCACCGCACACGGCTTCCTGGCCACGTTGCAGCAAGCATTTTTTACAATGAAATGCGGGACGCAAATGGCGACACACTGTCGCTCCAGATTGTGAGTGGGATGAAGATCAAGGTATTCAATTTTGAGTACGATCTCGAGCATCGAGGTCGGAAGTTCAATTCAATTGCACTTCCGACAGACACAGAGATCCTCCCTCTGTGGTTTGTGAGAGATTTTGTACCACTCATTGATCGTGTGAAACATTCAAAGAAGTTGGTCGACAACATGTTGCACAACATGTTTGACTCGATCCCCCGTCACGTCCCGACACGACACGTCGAAGCGTTGATGAGTGAGTTTGATTGGGGGTGATGGAGCTCTAATAGAGTGGGGTTGTGTTGACAAGTAGTTTTGTGGGGTATATAATACACGCATGACTACTACAACACAAACCCTCACACTGACGATTGCAGATCATCTGTCTGAACTGTTCTTTGTTCGGATGGATAAGCTGTCAAAGCTCGCCAAGAAATTGGGGGTGGTTGCCCCGTCCTACACCAAGACGGGTAGTGTCCCAATCGAGAAACGAGTCGATAGCAAGGCGTTTGGTGTACCATCAATGACCATCCGCATTGCTGCATCTCAATACACCGTGGAGTACTCGATCATTCGAGTGGAGGGTGATCGTACTTTTGTTGGGAAGATCACACACGATGAAGCTGGTACGATGGTGCGAGAAGTCCCTGGCTTCACAATCGATCCGAAGTTTCGGACTCGTCAGCTCTGTGACCACTGCGATGTTCGACGTTCGCGAAAAACATATGCGATGTTTGACACAGGAACCACACAGATCCAGATTGGCAGCACCTGCGTGAAGGACTACATGGGGCACGATGCGTCTGCGCTCATTGGGTGGTTGGATGGAATCGCAGGATTGTCGTCCGATGAGGAGCTGCACGACATAGACGCTGATCGTGTTCCTCGTGGTATGTTTCTCTGTGATTGGGAGTTGACTCTTGGATCACTGATTCAAGAAGTGAGTCAAAATGGCTTCAAAAGTCGTCGACATGTAGAGGCAAAAGCGCTAACCAACCCTGGCCTCACCACAACTGCTGAAGATATCTCTGAATTGCTTGGTGCGCACTACTCCACGGTCCCACATCAGCACCAGCAGTTGAATGTTGGGGCGCAGTATATCGATCAAATCCCTCAGTTTATTGATTGGGTTGCTGCACAAGACAGCACCAGTGCTTTCTGGTTCAATGTTCAGGGAATCGTCAACTTCCGTCACGGAGTTCCGTTTCGCAGTTTGTCGTCCCTTGCAGCTGGAGTTGGGATGTGGTTCGCTTCCAAGGTCCAGCGAGACACCCAGCCGACACAATCCACCTTTCTTGGAAGCGTTGGAGAGAAACTCCATGTTGAGCTGAGTGTGGTTCGGAAGCATGTGTTCTCGACTCAGTTTGGGCGAAAGACGATGTTGGTTTCTCGCGATGGTGTTGGCAATAGTATTCTCCTTGAAGCAAACACAACATTGTTTGATGAAATTGACGCTGGTGCGAAGCTCACTGTGTCTGGAACTGTCAAAAAGCATGACGTGTACAAAGACATCCAGCAGACGGTGTTGAATCGCTGTAAACTCTGGAAATGATACAGTAGGGGTGATAAGTACCGCATTCGGTTTGTGCCACGAATGCAGTTTGATCACACCACTGAGACTATCACACCGGATTTAACCAACATCCTCACAGTTGGTGGGTCTGGTGCCATCGAGTTGCCGAGTGGTCCTTCGCAAGCTCGTCCACTGAACCCCATCCCAGGTGCACTTCGGTTTAACTCGTCGTTCGACCAGCTAGAGTTCTACGTTGATGGTGAGTGGGTATTGGTCCCTCAGGCCACATCGATTTCCAACGGGACAGTAGCCACGACTGTCGCCAACTATTCTGTGGGTGAGACGGAGTCTGTTGTACTGGCTGGGAATGCACTCACAGTCACACTTCCACAACCAAGCACGTCCACCAATCGTGAGATTTCCATCAAGCGGATAGGAAACGCAGGTCCAGTGTTGGTGACTTCGCTGAGTGGTGCAATTGATGGTCAGTCCACGATCAGTCTAGCGACGAAATACACGTCGATCACGGTGGCGTCAGATGGCACAAACTGGTGGATCATTTAACACTCTACAAGGTACACCATGTCTTTTGCACTTGGACAAGTAACATTTGCGCCTGGAATTCAGGATTCGTTTGCTCGCGTGCGGGTGTCAGACGCCAACACACAGTTTGAATCAAAATTCACATATGGCAACGAAGAGAAGTTGTTCAACACAACGACTGCAACGGGTGGAGCGGCCACGTTTCTATCCAATGAAGCTGCTTGGAATTTGACCACAACATCTAGTTCTGGATCTCGAGTTCTCCGCCAATCATACAACTACATGCAGTATCACCCTGGCAAAAGTCAGTTGGTTTTGATGACAGGTGTATTTGGGTCACCAACCGCCAATTGTGTGAAGCGCATTGGAAACTACGATGACTCGGATGGACTATTCTTCATTCAAAACGGTACATTGGGGTTTGGTGTTGCTCGCCGAACCAGCACATCTGGGTCTCCTGTTGACACTATCACATACCAATCTAGTTGGAACATTGATCGGTTGGATGGCACGGGCCCAAGTGGGCTAACGCTCGATCTCACAAAAACTCAGATTTTCATCATTGAATTCCAATGGCTTGGAGTCGGAGCTGTGAAATACGGATTCGACATTGATGGCATTCTTGTGTATGTGCATCAGAGCAATCACGCCAACAACAGCTTCACTCAGGTGTACATGAAGTCTGGTTGGCTACCATTGAGGTATGAGATCCACAACATTGCCGCCACTGCTGCTTCATCGATGAAACAGATCTGCTCCAGTGTGATTTCCGAGGGTGGGTTTGAGCAAACTGGGTCGCTGTACAGTGCATTGAGCTCTGGAGCTGGGCGGAATGCACCAACTTCCACATGGACACCAATATTGTCAATTCGAGTTAACGACACGCTGAATGGCCAACTATTTCGTGGCAAGATTCAACTGACGCAGTATCAAACAATCGTGACTTCTAACAACTCAGCGTCTGTCGCTGTGTTTGAAGGTGGAACGCTAACAGGTCCTTCGTGGGTTGGTGTTGGTGGTGCATCTGCAGTCTCTTATGACACCAGTGCAACAGCACTTACAGGTGGTGTAATTCGAACGGTGTCGTTTAATGGACGGACATCGTCGGAAACCGCACTCGCGTCCAATGAAATGACTGGCTACGCTGGGACAATCTACACGTTGTGCGCCAGAGGGATTGATGGTACAGTTGCAATCTTGGGTGCGCTGAATTGGCGTGAGATTGTGTAAAATAGGATTCCAGAACCATGACACAGAGTGTGATTGTCAACAAGCCGCAGTTCTATGCACTGCTGGATAGTGATGTGATGTCATTTGCGTTGTATATGACGAGTGGGACTGCAACCGCCAATGCATTGAATTTCCTGTACAGTGGGTTGACTGTATTGGATCTCACTGGCAGCTTCATGCAGTCCCACCTCCTCCCAACACTCGTCGCTGGGGGACACATTTCAGCCACCACAGCAACCAGAATCGCCAATTACATTACTGCATCAATTGGTAGTTGACGCCAACGCGGCCACAGTAGAAGATTCGTCCAAAATCTTCTCTGGAGAGTGTGTTGAAAATTGCGATATACACCATTGCTAAAAACGAAACCAGCAATGTAGTTAGTTGGCATAACAGCAATCGTGACGCTGACTACCACCTAGTTTGTGATACGGGGTCTACCGATAACACTGTGGATGCGCTTCGTGCTGCTGGGATCACCGTTGTCCCAATCACGGTTGATCCGTGGAGGTTTGACGTTGCTCGCGGATGTGCTCTGAATCTGCTCCCTGCGGACATTGACATCTGCATCTGGCAGGATCTTGATGAACAGCTCCTCCCAGACTGGCGAGAAAATCTCGTTCGACATTGGACTCCCGAAACAACAACAGCCTTCCACCGATACAAAAATAACGACAACCCTTGGCAGTGGCACAGTAAGATCCATGCCCGCCATGGCTGTACGTGGACTGGAATCGTCCACGAAACGCTATCGTGGCACATTCCTCAACACACGATCTGGCTACATGACGTGTGGCTCCGTGAATTTCAAGATGTGACAAAAGATCGCTCAAAGTACCTCCAAATGCTGGTGCAGAAGGTTGCTGAGGGAGATCGTGACTGGAAAACGTACTACTTTCTTGCGAACGAGTACCAATCCACCGACTTCAACAAATCGGTCCAATATCGGGAGCAGAGCTTCGATCTCTGCATGGACGGTCCAATCGCGAAGAGCTACATCGCACGCACATTGGCAGTGCAGTATGGGACTTGGGGCCAAGATGCTCTAGCTGAGCGTTGGTTTCAAACCAGCATTTCAATTTCAAATGAACGTGAGTCGTGGTACCACCGAGCGATGTTTTACAAACGCCGTGAGCAGTGGGACTTTTGTTTACTTGCTGTCATTCGGTGCACAGAAGTGACAGCACAGCGCGACGGGTATACGTTCGATCCCGATGCTTGGTCGCCCAAGTTGTATGAGTGTGGAATCGAAGCAGCGACTGCAACGGGGATGTTGCACCATATTCCAAGATTTCAAACCGAGATCGATAAACTGTTCATCGAGTCTCGAGGAGTGGCAGCATGACCAAACAATTGAAGACGTGCGTCTACGCAATTGCGTTGAATGAAATCAAACACGTTGATGCGTTCATACAATCCTGTAGTGGGGCTGACTTGGTGCTTGTGTGTGACACAGGCTCAACAGACGGGACACCTGAGCGGTTGCGAGAGCTTGGAGCGACCGTATGGGATATCACTCAACGCCCCTGGCGTTTCGATGTTCCTCGAAACACCGCACTCAGCTTGATTCCTGAATGGGTTGATGTTTGCCTGAGCATTGACCTCGATGAACACCTCCAACCCGGCTGGGTGGAGGCACTCAACGCTGCATGGGTTGCATCAGATGGCAAACAGACTCGTTTCGCGTATGATTACATCTGGAGCTGGATGAGCGATGGGGTTACCCCTGACGTGCGGTTCAACACCGACAAAATTCATCATCGTCGTGGTTATCGGTGGCGCCACCCATGCCACGAAACTTTGTACTGGGAGGGGGATGGCCCAGAGCGCTCTGGTTTGGTCGATGGGTTGGTGTTGCACCACCGTCCCGATCCAACGAAAAGTCGGAGTCAGTATCTCCCACTGTTGAAAATGGCTGTCGATGAAGCACCAACCAATGATCGCATGGCTCACTACTATGCTCGCGAGTTGATGTTTCATGGGGAGTACCCCACTGCAATACGTGAGTTTGAACGTCATCTGGCGCTGCCAACATCAACCTGGCGCGAGGAACGATGTGCTAGCATGCGCTACCTGGCGAAGTGCCATACGGCACTGGAACGCAACGCTGATGCGATTGGTTGGGCCCATCGTGCAGTGTTGGAGTGGTCAGCTGGGCGCGAACCTTGGCTTGATCTGGCTCTGACAGCGTACCGCAGTAGTGAATACGCCACAGGTTTTTGGGCGGTTCAGCAGTTGTTGGCGATCACCACTCGAACAACCAGCTACATGGGAAATGGAGCATGTTGGGGAGCGGAACCATATGACATTGGAGCGATCTGTGCATACCACCTTGGGTTATATGGCAAGGCAGTTGAGTGGGGGACTACCGCGTGCGAACTATCGAATGATGAACGGATGCGGAACAACCTCACCTTCTACAAACTGTTGGTTGAGCAGTCATCTGATAAATAGGTGCACAATCTGAAGTGTGTGGTATGCTAGACCTACTCTCGCTGATCAAAAATCGAGCATTCTGGGTGCTGATGCTCATCTTGGCATCAGCAGTTGGAACTGGCTACTATGTGTTGACAGATTCAGCGCGTCAGCTCCAACAACGGAACGCCGAACTTGCTGTCGCGCTTGCAGACTGTCAACAACGCGCGCAAGCAGCCGATGCTCAGTACACACTTAATGTGGCAACATATGAGACTGCGATTGCAAACCAGGCGGCCAAAATTGCCGAATGGCGTGCAGCAGCGGATGGGCAACAACAACGAGTTGCTGAGGCCACTCGTCAACTATCCAAACTTCGTGCAGAACGAGAACAGCTAATCAAGCGACTCCGTGACACACCTGTCGACAAACTCGGGTGCGAAGCAAGCATTGGGTTGCTTGTGCAGTCGGCTCCGTCACTTGGTTGGAAAGTTGTGGAGAAGTCACCATGAAAAACGCTCTTGTTGTTCTATGCGCATTTGGTCTTGTTGGATGTGCGCATAATCCCACACCACCTCAGCCATGCCCTCCCCCAACTGTGAAAATTGTTGAGGTTGAGGTTCCTGTTCCGGTGTATCCATCTGTTGTGGTGCCAACTCGACCAACTCTCGCCATCGATGAAATCACAGACACGTCAAAACCTGGGGTTGTTGCAAATGCTTACCGAATCACCGTTGCTCAGCTTCGTGAGTATGCGATAGAATTGGAAACATTGTTGAAATCGGTCAACAATCCCGAACCAAAATGAAAGTAGAGGACGTCATGGCTGAAGGTCATATGAGCAATTTCTTGACAGGTATTGCTGCCGGTGTGGCGGTTGGCATGGCTGGTCGGAAAAACCCAACAATTGCCAAATACGGATTGGTTGGAACAATCGCTGCAATCGCGGCGGCGGACCACCTCAAGCGGGTTCAGAACCGAATAGTGATTCGCGCAAAAGGATTTGACGACATGAATCGAGCTTGGGCAGAAGTAACCGACATGGTGTCCAAAGGGTACAAGCTCACGGGCCACAAGGTGATCAATCAGTACACCAAAGAGTGGTACTTCGATCCGAAGTGAACAGGAGAGCGCTGCAATGGCGCTCTTTCCACTTGATCAGACGGCTGTATTGTCGTATGCTGCTCCCACACTCTAGGAGCAGCACTTGGAACGTATTTCCGTAACCCCCCGTCCCGACTGGCAACACAAACTTGAATTGGTCGGCATCGACTTCCACTCAATCTCTCCTGAGGGGGATGACATGCGTGGAGTCGATCCGTCGAAGTTCTTCTATTGGCGCGAAGATGTTGCGTACAAATTCACCGAAGCTGAGATTGAGCGAATTTGGGAAGCTACCAACCACGCTCACATCATTGCAATTGAGGCCGCAACTGACCTCATCAAGCGTGGTAACCTGGAGCGAATGGGGATCCCCACTGCTGTTATCCCACTGATTGAAGCCTCGTGGAATCGCCACGATCCAATGGTGTATGGGCGTTTTGACATGACGCTCGACCACACAGGACAGCCCAAGGTGTTGGAGTACAATGCAGATACTCCAACATCTCTTCCTGAATCCTCACTCGCACAGTGGTTCTGGAAGGAAGAGGTGCGCGAGCACGCAGATCAATTCAACTCGATTCATGAGCGCTTGGTCCAACGTTGGACCGACGTTCGTGGGGGATCCGCTCAGTTGATTCACATGATGTGTTCATCCGATTCGATGGAAGACCTCGGTAATCTTCAATACATGACCGAGACTGCGCTGTTGGCAGGGTTCGAGACGAAGTTCGTTTGTGTTGGCGACATTGGGGTAACGGCTGATGGGCAGTTTGTCGACGCTGACGATGTCCCAATCCAAGCAATGTTCAAGCTGTACCCCTGGGAGTGGATCGCCGCGAGCGAGTATGGTGGGAACATCGCGACCTCAAAAACTGCGTACTTCGAACCAATCTGGAAGATGGTGCTGTCGAACAAAGCAATCCTCGCCGAAATGTGGGAGCGGTACCCAGGCCATCCAGTATTGCTCCCGACATATTACGATGAAGGGTCAAAAATTGATGGGAACTACGTCAAGAAACCATATCTCTCACGAGAGGGGGCAAATGTTGCCATCCTCGATGCACGCGGCGTTCCGATCGCTCAAACTGGTGGCGAATACGATACGACAAAAGTGATCTGTCAGCAGTATTGCCCACTGCAGTCCTTTCCGGCCCCTGAAACAACCGGACATCTTGGTCCACAAGAAAAAGTGTATCCAGTCATTGGGTCGTGGGTTGTTGGAACCAACAGCATGGATGGTGATGTGTCAGCTGGGATTGATATCCGCGAAGATGTGTCGCCAATCACAAAAGACACCTCATACTTTGTCCCACACTTTTTCATCTGATCTACCATGAAGTACTCAGCAATCCCCACTCGCAGCGCGATTGTTGCAGCAGCTGCTGCTCTCTGCGTTGGCTGTGTCGACAACACTCCTGATTTCTACACAGAACAACAAGTTCGACCAATCCAGCGTGGTGAGTACCGCTCGATGGACGATTGCCGCAAAGACTGGCATGATTCCCTCTGCGAGCGACCACCAGCTGGCGCGAGTGGACATGCCCACCCTGTTGTTGGACCATACTTCTTCAACTCTGGATCAGCTTCGCACGTGATCACCCCTGCTGGCACCGTCCAGCCGTTCACTCACAATGTTGCCAATGCTGCAAACACGACAACTGCCTCTCGTACGGTAGCCTCTGTGTACAACACTCCTGGAAACTACTCTGCTGGCCAGTCACGGTTTGCAGCCACTCGAGCAGCTGCTGTATCTCGTGGTGGGATGGCGTCGTCGCGTGGTGGCTCGTCATCTGGTGGGTGATGTGGAGCAGTCCACGTCAAGTTGTTGCTAGTTACGGTTGATGATTTGCATTTCTCGGCTATAATTAGCGCATTGTCCACCGGAGAACCGCATGTCCATCTACGAAAAAATCAAAGCCGACACACTGGCGGCACGACTCGCAAATCGTGTGAGTCCGAACCCTGTCTTGGTTGATCTCTTGGTTACACTGAAGAGTGACCTCGACATGATCGCCAAGACAACAAACGCCGCCCCAACCGACGAGAGTTGCGTTGCAACGATCCGCAAATTCTTGAAAGGGAACCAACTGGTGTTGAACGCTGCTCCAGATAATGCTCGGGGGTTGGCTGAAAAGTCGATCCTGGAGGGGTATCTCCCCACACAGTTGACGGAAGCGGAGTTGGAGGCGATCCTCGATGGGTACGCCAAGGACATGGGGAGCCCACTGAAGGTGGGTGCACTGTTGGGCAAGCTCGCTGGTGAACACGCGTCACGCTACGACGGCAAGTTGGCGTCGCAAGTTGCGAATCGGATCATTCAAGCGCGGGCTGCCTAAATAGCATCCTGGGAGATTGGTGAAATTGGTAGACACACCACGTTTAGGTCGTGACGCACGCAAGTGCATGCGAGTTCGAGTCTCGCATCTCCCACCACAAACACAACTGTAGGTATTTCATCATGTACATAATGCAGACGTTTCTCGTTGGTGGTGCTGTTCGTGACAGACTGCTGAACCGCCCCAGCAATGACAACGACTATGTTGTTGTTGGTTCCACAGTTGATGAAATGCTTCGACTTGGATTCACCCAAGTTGGGGACCACTTCCCAGTATTCCTTCACCCCAAAACAGGCGAAGAATACGCGCTTGCACGAACTGAGCGGAAAGTTGCTCCTGGACACACTGGATTTGAGGTGTTGTTTGATCCTTCAGTCACGCTTGACGAGGACCTGTCGCGTCGAGATTTCACGATCAACGCAATGGCGTATGAGGAGTCCACCAACACGCTGTTCGACCCATTTGGTGGTCAACAAGACTTGGAGGCAAAAGTCATCCGCCACGTTGGTGATGCGTTTGGTGATGATCCGCTCCGTGTTCTCCGTGCGCTCCGATTCGCATCCAGGTTTGAATTCCAGATCCACCACACCACATCCGCGCTGATCAAGCAGGTTGCTCCATCCCTCGTTGAGTTGTCGCCCCAGCGTGTTGTGAATGAACTCATACTTGGGGCACTTCAAGCAGCTGCTCCGCACCACTACGTGGAGTTGTTGTCGCGATACAACGTCCATCGCTACATGCCTCCCGAACTTCGGGGATTCTTGATCCCAACTGTGGGAAAGCTATTGGTGCAGCAGCACAGCAACCCCTTATGGGTGTTGGCACAAGTGATTGACCCTGAACGCGTCAAGTATTCTGCGGTGCCTCGTAACCTTGCATCGATTGTGAAGCAAGTTTGGGCCATAGCACGATGGGATCGTCGGGATCCGTACGACACTGTGGATGTTGTGACGCATCTGGGGTTACACAAACACGCTCATTTGGTTGATTCGGATGCTGCTCAGTTCGCGATCGCGGCCGACAAACGTGCTTTGTTGGGGTACGGAACAATCTGTCGTGACATTGAGATCCCCCGATCTCCTGATATTGGGGCCGCAATTCGAGCACTTCGAGTTGAGAGAGTGTCTGATGTGATGCAAAGAATCGGTGTGTTGGAAGCATAATCGAGTTGCCTCACACAATCAGACGCATATATAATTGTTTGCATGCAGGGGTGTAGCTTAGTTGGTAGAGCACCAGATTTTGATTCTGGGTGTCGGTGGTTCGATTCCATCCACCCCTGCCATAGAACGTGTGAAGACCACAACAGTCAGTGGACTGTTGAAAACTGCAAGTGTCCTGGTCGGAATCCTTGCTCGAATGGGCAACCGACCTTGATCAGCGGCGACTCCGCGGAAGCAGGCCCCTTGAAATAATCGTCCCCAATTGGTCTCCACGAGAGACCTGTTGGGAGAGTGAGCTACGAGTGTGAATCAGCTCACTCTCCCAACAATAGGGTCAGATGAGGTGGTGGTTCCGCCACACGGTGCGCAGTGAAATACCCCAAGGCCAGGAGGGTGAGCAATCACTCTCGACTGTGGATAGCCCGAATCTGCGACTTATCGGGGCGTTGGTAGAAGCCCGAGCCGCCACCTCAATTTACCTTCCCCACTCCTGCTCCCAAGTAACATGACCCGACAACTTTCCGACAATGAAATTCGCGACATTATGTTAGCGAATGGGTTTACCATCAAAGACGGCTTGACTGATCTCAAGCCGTATGTGTACGACGCAGCGAGAGCACTGCTGTCAGCTGCTTCAGATCCTCGACCCGTCAATCAACGAGACACAGGGTTGTATCCCAAGTACGCAGTTAACCGTTTGGATGGACGAGATCGTCCAGGCGAAGATCGAGCTGATGCGATGTACTTTGTGCTCGACTTGGTGTATGATGATTATGCACCAACTGCGATGGCCGCATACGCGTCTGCGATTGATGTGGAGCGGTACCCCAAATTTGCTGCTCAGATGCGACAGCTGTACCCTCTGGCCAACACGAGCATCGGAGCAGTGCTCACTGCCGCCATTGACGCAATAGAGACGTCCACCAATGGACTCAAGTGGTACAATGACATGTATCCTGTTGCGCAGTCGTCGGTTGATGATGAAATTATTGCAACAAATGACTCTGTGATTCAACAACTGCAGTTGCTTGTTAACCCACCCATACACAAAGAGGACCTGGCATGAAACCATTCCGACAACTTTTCGCCATTGCTGCCATGGTGCTGATGGCAGCATCATCTGCTCACGCAACCAAGCTGGTCATCGATGCCGACAAGCTATCCCCACAACAAGTTGCAGAAATTCGCCTGCAAGCTGAAAAAATGGCTGCTGAGCCAGCGAATACGTCGCGTGCAGTTCGAACCGAGCTGTCGGAGTGGGGAACAATGGGTGCGAACATCGGAACCGCGCTTGTGTCCGCTGCTCGCGAACTTGGAGTTGCTGCCAACGAATTTGGCCAAACGACTGTTGGGAAAATCACGATTGGGATCGTTGTGTACAAGATCGTCGGCCGTGACTTTCTCCGCACGATGGTTGGACTG
>Ga0075012_10000834_pt1 | contig 32328 bp, 25 predicted proteins | sample All_14_2_FD_71474 | JGI IMG/M metagenome (GOLD analysis project Ga0075012, IMG submission 71474) | Freshwater microbial communities in response to fracking from Pennsylvania, USA - Allegheny Zone_MetaG_DW_15 | ecosystem: Environmental > Aquatic > Deep subsurface > Groundwater > Drilled...
GTATAAAAAGCAGATTTATAAGGGAATACGGGACTTGCCGCTGAACGAAAGAACTGGCTACGTCTATTCCGACCTGTCGTTCATCCTCTACCCCAAAGTCGTGGAGAAGCTGACGCACGAGCCGCTGGAGCTTTATTTGAAAATGACTTTTTATCGCCCGTTGGGCGCTTTCAGCTTGACCTACAACCCACTGCGCTACTTCTCAAACGAACGCATCGTGCCCACAGAGCGGGATACTTTTTTCCGAAAGCGGCAAATCCAAGGCACGGTACACGACGAGACGGCGGCGATGCTCGGCGGCGTTTCGGGTCATGCGGGCTTGTTCGGTACGGCGGACGACTTGGCGAAGCTGGTTCAGCTTTACCTGAACGGTGGCGAGTACGGCGGCGAGCGTTTCATCAGTGAAGCAGCGGTGCGGGAATTCACGAAGTGCCAATATTGCCCGGAGGGCAATCGGCGGGGCCTCGGCTTCGACAAGCCACTGCTGAAATGGGATGCCAAGCAAAGCTACGTTGCGCAATCGGCCAGCTCGGAAAGCTTTGGGCATTCGGGCTACACGGGTACTTTCTTTTGGGCCGACCCAAAGTATAATTTGATGGTCATTTTCCTCAGTAATCGGGTCTATCCCGACCGCTCGCACACGGGCATTTCCGACCTGAACATCCGGCCAAGGGTGCAGCAGGTGGTGTATGATGCCTTGAAATGAGTTACGGTTCGGCAGTCAAAAAGCCCTGCATTAAAAGACGAGAGGTGGTATCTGAAAAGATACCACCTCTCGTCTTTTAACGCTCCTACGGAGACTAATAAACTGCTGGCTGACTGCCAACTTGCTCCTCAAATTACCTACCCATCGGCCTGCGACGCTTCGTCTTGGGGTTCAGGGGCATGCCGCCCTTGCTCATCATGCCCATTTGCTGGGCCATTTTCATCTGTCCCTGTTGGGCCATTGCCTTGTCGAACTGCTTGATTTGGTCCTTGAGCATCGGCTCTGTTACGGTGAGTTCCTTGATGTTTTTCAGGTAGTTTTTGGCAATATTGATTTTTTGCCGTTGGATGGCAATGCTGGCGAGCTGTAGCTGCACGGCGGCCTTTTCGTTGTCGGTGGGCAGGTTTAGGGTTTGTGCCTTGGTGAGGTAGGTTTCGGCTTCGTCGGTGCGGCCAAGGCCCTGTGCGATGGTGCCTTTCATCATGTAGTAGTAGGCACGGTTGGTGACGTAGAGCCATTCGGGTTTCAGCGTGAGGTTGAGCCATTTATCGGCTTCGAGGTAATTCTGCGAAGCCTGCATGACCTTGGCGGTGTGCTGGATTGTGCCCAAAAGTATGTAAGAAACGAGCAAAAGCACTCCAATGATGACGAATGGAAGCCCATAGCCCCAAGGCAGGGTGAGCATCATGGTGATGCCGCCAAACAAAAACAGGGCGATGAGCGCAAACTTCAGGTAAGGATGTATCGTGAACATGGTGTTGTCAATTGTTTTTCGAATGAAATTCCCGCCAAGCGGGCCGCAAAGTTAAGCAAACTAGGCGTTCAAGCTGCTGCTTCGGCAGGTGTTGTCAAATAAAATAATTGTACACGTGAATTGGTGGTTGATGCGCAAATATTTGATTTTCAGGTGTTTAAAAAACGAATCAACAGCAATTTGCCTTAAATCTACCATGAATGAGGTAGTCGAGCCGAACATTTTTTTTGGGAACAACCTTATTGAATCGAAACCTGAAGAAGGAAATTGAATTAAACAAACTTTTGAACAAACTTAAAATAACAGCGAAATGGTACCTTTTAATCCATCCAATCAACCCACCAATTTTGGTGCGAACCCAACCCCACCGCCTTCCCCGCCGCCAGTCGTTCCACCTGCGCCACCTAGGAAATCTGGGTCTCCTTGGATGGCCGTTGCCATCGTGGTAGGTTTGGTGATGCTTGGCGTGGCTGCTTGGTTGACCTATGAAAGCATGAACAAGACCCGCTTGTTGGAGCAGAAAGTGGCCGAACTGGAAGAATCGGAAAAGTTGAAAGTCGAGCTTGAGGCCCAGTACAACAAAGCGATTGCCGACTTGGACGCACTCAAAGGCGAAAACGAGCAAATCAACGCCATGATTGACCAGCAGAAATTGGAGTTGGAGAGCCAAAAAGATAAAATCTCTTCCCTGCTGCGTGAAAAAAAGCAATTGGACGCCGCCCGTAAGGAAATTGCAGGCTTGAAGGCCAAGGTTAACGAATACATCGCACAGATTGAACAACTGAAGGCAGAACAGGAGCAGCTGACACAGGATAATACCCAACTGAGGTCCGACCGGGATAGCCTTTCCTACACGTTGCAGACGAGAGTGGCTGAAAATGAGACACTCAACACTGCCAAGGCGCAGTTGGTAAGTGAAAAGGAGCAACTCAGCAAGTCGGTGGAAGCTGGCTCCGTCATCAAGGTGAAAGACATCAAAGTGACGGGCATGAAGGTGCGCAAAAGCGGCAAAACTTCTGAAAAGGAATCTGCCAAACGGGTGGACCAGCTCAAAATCTGCTTCACGACCATCGCCAATGATGTGGTGCAGCCGGGCAAGGAAAAATTCTACGTGCGGGTAATCAATCCGAAGGGCGAAACGCTGGCCATTGATGACCTCGGCAGTGGCTCCACCGTGGACAAGAACGGCCAAGACGTGCGCTACACCCAAGTGCAGGAGTACGAATACGCCAACGACGAGACGCAACTTTGCTTTGTTTGGAAACCGAACACATCGTTCCAAGGCGGCAAGTACAAGGTGGAAATCTACAACAAGGGCTTTTTCGCCGGGTCTTCCGACTTTGAGCTGAAGTAAGTGTTAGGGCAGCAAAATTGCCTTCGCCACCACCGAACTTCCCCCGTTTCCATTTTCATAAAAAAGCCTGAAAAAGCAGATGCCGGCCACGGCATCTGCTTTTTTTGTCCATGCAAAATCGTGCTGGCCAGCGGGCTGCCAGCCGAGGCTGACGGCGTCCAACTGTTGGCCAAAAGCATTGAAAACCTGCAAGCGGACCTGGGCGGCTTCCCGCAAGGTGAAGTTTACAACGGCAGTTTCCGAAAATGGGTTGGGAGTGATTTTGTCAATGGTAAAACCTTGATTTACAGGCACTTCGTTGGTAGCGGTAGGCGTACACTGTTGTTGAAATTCGGCACAGAAACAGCGCTCTGGCAGGGTGCAGTCGAGGACGAATGGGTTGGGCTTGTCGCTCTGGTACGGGGCTATGCGCCAAGTGCGGTTCCACTCTGGCTCGTCCACGGGGTCGAGCAGGTGCCAGGCGCAGAGGGTCGGGCGCTGCGACTCGAAAAAGGATTGGTTGGCTGCATCGGCCTGCGCCTTGTACATGGTGTAGAAGTAAAACATGGCCCTGGCCACATTGCCTTTGTGGTCTTCCCGTGGTTCGAAGTAGCCCGATTTCCGTTCGCTGTACAGGTCAATATTGGCACTGGGGATGTTCGAAGTCTGCTGGCCGAGGTAGTACCAATCCTCGGTCTGGTTGTCGGGTATTTCGGCGAAGGGCAGATTGCCACGGTCGCCGTTCACATCCTCACGAGTTGGGTAGAGATGGTGCATGTCGCCCTCTGCTTGGTTCATGGCGCCGAGGCTCTGTGGGAAGGTATGCTCCGTGTTGATTCCAAAGGCGAAGGCCGCCTGCGTGGGGTCCTGCGTGGGGTCGAGGTGGATTTTGTAGCCGGTATAAACGCAGGTGAGCGAGTCGTGATAAGCATAGATTTTGCTGAAAAGCGTATCCCTCGCCTGTGCCTGCGGCAGCAGCACGGGCGGCTTGTAGTCACTCACAAGACTATCGAGCAGTTCTTGTCCGCTGAGATTAGGGAATACGGGTTCATATTGCGCCAATGCGCTGATTTTCAATAGAATACAAAAAACGGCAATAACCGCAAGCTTCTTCATCAGGAACTGTATTTTGGGGTAAAGGTAGGGCTTTGTATATTAGCTGCATTTAAACTTATCGGTATGGCAAATTGCTTCGCAAGGCTGGCGCTTCTATTCATAGGCTTTTTGCTGCCTCTTTCGGCGGCAGCGCAGAAAATTGAGTACTCGGAAGAATTCTTGACCCTTGCTGAGCGTGCGAATTTGATTATGATGGAACCATACGAAGCAGGTTTCCGCACTTGTGTCCTTCCCCAGAACGATTACCTGAACTGCCAACATGTCATCTGTTCCGAACAGAAAAACTTGGAAATACGCTACTACATAGTGCCCTGGGACAGCACAGATGAACGCACCATGGTTCCACATGTTCTTACGATGCAGGTATTGGTGAATGTTGCCCAGAATTCGCAGGAAGCGCTCATTTTCTCCAAAGAATTCAACACGGAAACCTTGGAGGACAGTTTTCATGCAGATTGGGGTTTTGCCTACTTCGGTAAGCCCAAGCCTGGTTTTTCGCTTGCGCAAGACTGCCGAATCATTGTCATTAGTAGGACTGGCATGGGCACCATTTTTATGCTGACCCTATTTGATGACCCCAACAACCCTGCTTTGGATTTGTATAAATTCCCCGCTTATTTCGATGAGGATTAAGCATTGAAAAAAATTAGCTTGGACATGAAATTCCTACCCATACTATCCCTAGTGGCCATTATTTTTGGTTGCTCCGCAAAATCGCCGGAAGCCACTGCGGCGGCCAGTGCTGGCTCAGAGAAAACGACTGCTACCGACTCCCTCCCCTTCCCTTTCCCCGTGTACATGAGCTTCAAGGACTTCGAGCCGAACTTGCACTTCTCCAACGACACCACCTACGTTATTAATTTCTGGGCGACCTGGTGCAAGCCGTGCGTAGCCGAACTGCCTTTTTTTTATGAAAAACTGATACCTGCCACAGCCAACAAGCCTGTGAAGGTGCTGCTGGTGAGCATGGATTTTCCGAAGGATATTGAAAAAAAGCTGATGCCGTTTGTTGCGGAACGCAATATTGCAAAAAACGTGGTGGCGCTTGCCGACTTGGATTACAACGCCTGGATTGACAAGGTAAGCACGGAGTGGGATGGTGCGATTCCTTTCACACTCGTTTACAAGAAAGAAAAAAGACTAATAAAAATGGACGAGTTGGCCGATTACGAAGAGCTGACAAAGCTCGTGGAAGATGTGAGTGGGGAATAGGTTCTGGAGTTTTCGGTTTTTTTGGTGAACTTCCTAAAAACCCCAGAACCTGAAAACCTCCCCCCTACCCGTGCAGCACAAGAATTGGCAGCTTGGTGTTCAGTGTCATGGCCTTCGTCACGCTCTTGTGGAAGAGCTGTTCCCAGAAATTGCGGTGCGGAGAAACCATGACCACGAGGTCAATATTGTGTTTTTGTGCATAGTCGTTGAGTCCTTCGACGACGGAGTGCCCTTCGATTTGAGTCAGGTTGAAAGCGAAACTAGGCTCTGTGCCATTGAAAATCGCCTTGAAAAGACGGTTTTCGATTTCATGGTAAGTCTCTGCTTCGCCATCTTCCTTGACGTGGACGAAGTGGATGTCTGCGTCGAAAGCATTGGCCATGTCCACGAGCTTGTGCAACGTGGGGCGCTCGGCGGCCTCGTAGTTACTGGCGTACAGGATGTGCTTGAAACCCTTGAACCGTACGCCCTGAGGCACCAGCATCACGGGGCATTCCGCACGCTGGGTAACGTTGGTGGACACGCTGCCGAACATTTTCTCCAAAAACCCCCGTTCGCCCGTGCTGCCCATCACAATCATGTCCACATCCTTGTGCTTAGACAATTCCAACAGTTCGTCCACGGTGAAGCCGGTGATGACCTCCTGCTCAACTTCCACGGCGATGGGGGTGTGTCCCTGATTGGAAGCGCTCAATTCATTTTCCACGAACTTGGCGAGGTGCTCCTTGGCGAACCCGACGCCGTCGAGGAAGCTGTTGTTAAGCCAATTGCTCTCTGGGTCGAACTCAGGATGGTAGATGTTGACGGCCTTGACCTTACCGCCTTGAATGTCGGCCAAGTCCAGCGCAAACTGGAACGCACCGCTGGCAGCGGGCGAAAAGTCGGTAGGAACTAGGATATTTTTCATGGCAAAGTGTTTGAAAGCTCCTTTTGCAAAGGTGTTCAACAAGATTTTCAAGTCCTCGGCTGGTGGTACCAGCTTCTGTAAGACGACCGTGCCATCCACCACGAGTGCTGGAATGCCGTTGATTTTGTACTTCATCAATTGGTCCATGCCAGACACGCTTTCAACAACAGCCTTCATACCCAAGGCAGACAGTGCCTCCATGAGGTTAGCGCGGAGCTGCTTGGTCTGGATGCTCCCATCAATGCCAAGGACTTGAATAGTGGTCATGTGGCCTGTACGTGTTTAAGCTTCTTTCGCCTTCTTGTAATTTTCGAGTGGAATTGGTTCGCTCTCAATGGCCTTGATGATGTCAAAAGTAGTCACGATGCCCACTAATTCGTCGTTATCAACAACGGGTATTGCGTGGAATCTGTTCACAAGGAATACTTCCAATGCAGTACGGATAGGGTCTGTGCTCTCCACTTTTGCCAAGCCCTTGGTCATAAGCTCCTCGGCTTTCCAGGAGCGTAAGCGTGTCTCATCAATGAACTTGTCCATGTCGTTGCTCTTGAAGCCACGAAGGAAGTGTAGGAAGTCCGTTTTGCTCACGATGCCTTCAATGTGCTTGAAGCGCACGACGGGAATGTGGTGGATTTTGTGGTTGTCGAAGATTTCCTTTACGATCATCAGGCTATCTTCTGGGTTGACGGTCTGCAATTTTGCCGTCATGATGCTGGAGATTGGTGCAAGGACGTTCATTTTTCATTCTTTTTTTGCTCTGCAATGAGGAGAACCCGTGAAGGTTCGAGGTGCATTGTGAGTTTTGTGATTGGTTGTCTTTCGAGGCAAAGTTCCGTTGCCATCTTCCCAGCCGCGATGATTTTTGTCACCCTATTTTTGTGATTAAATGCATTTGGTTGAAAAGCGTATCTTCGGTACTTTGCATCGTTGAACTATAAAATTAATGCTAACACATTGATTGTCAACGATTAATAACACAATACACCGCTAGCGCATTGAAGGATCAATTGCCACATCAAGGGCCAGATGACTTAGCTGCCTATTTGGAAGCCATCTTCCAGACGGCCATAGACGCTATTTTTACCATCAACGAACGTGGCATCGTTGAGAGCATGAACCCTGCCGCCGAAAGGCTTTTCGGCTACGAAGCCGCAGAAGTGCTGGGTAAAAACATTTCAATGCTCATGACCAATTTTGACCGCCATAACCACGATGCCTACATCCATCGGTATATTGAGACCAGTAAGCCTCGCATCATCGGCATAGGCCGAGAAGTGACGGGACTTCGAAAGGATGGTGTGGAAATTCCCATCCGCCTCGCCGTGAGCGAAACAAATGTGAAGGGACGGCGCATCTTCACTGGTATCCTACACGACCTCACCGCCGTCAAAACAGCACAAGCAGAAATTCGCAAGCTGAACGAATATTTGGAAACGGAAAACGAGCGCTTGGAGCACAAAGTCATGCAGCGCACGGAAGAGCTGACTGAGGCAGTGAACCGCCTGCTCAGCTTGAACCAGCGGCTCCAGCAGGAAGCCGAGGAACGCCGCGCTGCCGAACATGCGCTCCGTAAAAGCGAAGAGGATCTGCTGAATGCCCTCAAGAAAGAAAAGCAATTGAACGAACTGAAATCCCGCTTCGTGAGCATGGCTTCCCACGAGTTCCGCACGCCTCTGAGCACCGTGCTTTCCTCCGCCGACCTGGCCGAGGCTTACACTGGTGGTGCCGAGCACCAGGAGAAGCGAAGCAAGCACCTACAGCGGATAAAAACGGCGGTGGGCACGCTTACCAGCATCCTCAACGACTTTCTTTCCCTGAGCAGATTGGAGGAAAACAGGGTGCAAACCCAGGCTGTGAAATTTACCCTACAGGAATTTTGCAACGAGGTAGAGGAAGAAATGCACGTCCAACTCAAGCCCGGTCAGCACATCATTCAAGAACACGAAAACTGCGAAGTTGAGGTGTGCTTGGACAAGCAAATCCTGAAAAACATTATCTACAACCTCATTTCCAATGCCAGTAAGTACTCCGACAACGGCAAACCCATCTTTTGTCGGATGAAACTGGAAGGTGCAGCCTTGCATGTCGAGGTGGAAGATCAAGGCATTGGCATTCCTGAAGAAGACCAACCGCACATGTTCGAGCGGTTTTTCCGGGCTAACAACGTGGAGAACATACAGGGCACAGGTTTGGGGCTTAATATTGTGAAACGTTACCTCAACTTGATGGGGGGCAATATTTCCTTCGATAGCAAACCCGGCCAAGGCACTGTATTCAGAATAAACATCCCACTCAGCCAAAACGAAAAATAAAACAGCATGAAAAAGATTCTCGTCATTGAAGATAACATGGAGGTTCGGGAGAACCTGCAAGAGATACTTGAAATCTCAGGTTATCAGGTACTCGCCGCCGAAGACGGAACCGTGGGCGTCGAACTGGCAGAACGGGAAAAACCCGACCTCATACTTTGCGACGTGATGATGCCCAAGCTCGACGGCTTTGGCGTGCTGAACATCCTCAGCCACCGTCCCGACACATCCGACATACCCTTCATTTTTCTCACCGCAAAAACCGAGAAAGAAGACTTCCGTCGGGGTATGAACCTTGGTGCGGACGACTACGTCACCAAGCCATTTTACAAGGATGAACTGCTCACCGTCGTGGAAACCCGCCTCAAAAAAAGTGAGCGCTTGCGCAAATTCAACCGCACGGAGGAGGGTCTGCAAAGCTTCATCAACGAGGCCAAAGGCTACGAAGACCTGAAAAAACTCTCGCTCGACAAACGCAACAAGGAATACCGCAAGCGGGATGTGCTGTTCGAGGAAGGCGACACCCCACGCTACCTTTATTTTATCAGCAAAGGCCAGGTCAAAATCTACAAGACCAACGACATTGGCAAGGAGTACATCATCAACATACGCAATGCAGGCGAATTCATCGGCTACACCGCCCTCATCAAAAGCGAGCAGTACAGCTTCTCCGCCGCAGCCTTGGAGGACACCACGGTCAGCCTCATTCCGAAGGAAGATTTTCTAAAACTTCTCTACGCCAACCGTGACGTGGCCAGTCGCCTCATCAAGATGCTGGCCGACAATGTGGCCGAGAAAGAAGCCCAATTGCTCCAACTTGCCTACAATTCCGTGCGCAAGCGGGTGGCCGAGGCGGTGTTGCTGCTCCACGATCGCTATTCCAAGGAAGGAAAGGATGACATCCAGATACTGCGGGAAGATTTGGCGCATATAGTCGGCACGGCGAAGGAAAGCGTCATCCGCACCCTCACCGAATTCAAGGACGATGGCTACATCGAAATCAAGGACGGCGCCATCCGAATCCTGAACAAGAAAAAACTGGAGAGCCTGCCCACCTAGGAATAAGGCGACCTTAGAAATTACGATACTTGGCCACCAGTTCGACCGAAATAACATTTTGTTTGAGGAAAGCGGTATCGGCACCGTAAGAGCCTTTGGTAGGGAAAAACACCTCAACTTGTGGAACAAACCAGGCAGCATCTTTATCGAAAGCTTGCTTTAGCCCTACCTCGCCGTTGTTTTTTAGGTCGCTGCCATTTTTGTTCAGGTTAAAAATTTCTTCGAACAAAAATAGCCAAGAAGCGCCAGCCCTGGCGCTGATGCCAGTTGTCGTTTCATCCAGCAGAGCTACCCTAGCCTCCACCTTAACATGTTCTTGGGCGCAGACGTTTTCCACCAGCTCGCTCCATTGGAAAACCCGGTTCCCAGCGTTGTCCATGTAGGAATTATAGACGCCAGCCGTGGAGTCCACGATGGAACTTCCAAGCAGGTACAAATCATAGGTTTCCTTTACGCCACAGGGCGAATCGTCGAACAGGTCGCAGCTAGAAAGAAAGGTGAGGCCAATGGCAGTCGCCAGTAATAGATTTGTTTTCATGAACAGAAAAATTTAGGTGAGAAATTGAAAGGAAATACTGGCTAAAAGTGAAGGAATTCCAACTGCGTTGCAATAGCCGAAACGGGCGTGAATGCTGTTATTTTGGGCAGGTTTGAGATAACATTCAGAATTTTCCTTGTTTCCAAATCGAGACCAGCCAACGCAACCCAAAAAGGCCCGCAACGACGAAGCCAAAGACGCCCAAAGCGGGCACGTTTTTGATGTGGGGCGGTACGTCGGCAATCACCAGCAGCGATGACCCAAGAATGAGCGCCCCCAGCACCACGGCAAACGAAATGCGCTTGGAGGCCACGTCCAGCGCATTGTCCAGCGGCTCCAAGCCCCGGTGCTCGAACTCAATGTGCAACTTGCCCTGCTTTATTTTATCAATGACCTCATCCACGTCCTCTGGCAGCGAAGCGGCAAGTTTGGACAGGTCGCCTAGGGTCTTGGTGACCCGTTTGGAAAGTTTTTTCGGAGAAAACTTGCGGCGCAACAGCCGCACCACAAACGGGTGGATGTTCTCGATGATATTGTACTTCGGGTCGAGCATCAGCCCTACGCCCTCAATGATGACTAGTGCCTTCAGCAGCAACAGCAGGTTCGAGGGCACTTTGATTTTATAGTCGAAAAACAGCGAGTTGAGCGCTGCCATCACCTGGTTCGAGTCAATTTCCTCCAGCCCGATGTTCGAGTAGTTCTGGAAAAACTCGTTGATGTCGTACTCGAAGCTGGCATGGTCGATTTTGGTGGCATCCCACGAAAACTGCAAAAGCGCCGTCTTCAGCCCCTCCACGTCGTGGTCGTGTACGGCTAGCAGCAGGTCGGCGAGCAGTTCACGGTCGCTTTCGATCACCGTGCCCATCATGCCGTAGTCAATGAAGCAAACCCGGCCATCGGTCATCACGAAGATATTGCCGGGGTGCGGGTCGGCATGAAAAAAACCGTGGTCGAACACCTGCTCGAAGTAAAGGTTGATGCCCTTCAGCGCTAACTCGGGCCCAGAAGTACCGATGCGTTCCAGTGCTTCCAAGTCGGTGCACTTCACACCTTCGATGTACTCCATGCACAGCACTTTTTCGGTGCAAAGCTCAGGGTAGAGCGTCGGAACGTAAATGTCCGAATTGCCCCGAAAATTCTCCTCGAAATGCCGCATGTTGGCGGCCTCCTGCATGAAATCCAGTTCCTTGCGGATGCTGTTTTCGAACATTTTCACCAACTCCATCGGCTGGTAAGCGTCGAACTGCGGGAAGCGCTGCTCAAGCAGCCGGGCCAGCGTTTTCAGGATTTGGATGTCCAACTCAACCGTTTCGCCGATGCCGGGGCGTTGTACTTTCAGCACAACCTCTTGACCTCCAATCAGTTTTGCACGGTGTACCTGCGCCATTGAAGCAGATGCAATCGGTTGAAAATCAATGCTTTCGAAAGCCTTTTGCAGTTTATCACCCAATTCTGCTTCTAAAACTTCCCGCACGTCCTCCACGGGTACGGGCAAGGCTTGGTCTTGGAATTTTTGCAATTCCTCCACCAGTTCCTCCGGCAGAATATCGGGTCGGTTGCTGGCAATCTGCGCAAATTTGATGAAGGTGGTGCCTAAGTCCTCACAGACCATCCGCAGGCGCTCGTAGCGGGTGAATTCCGTCACGGGCACACCGTCGTGCTTGGGCACGAGCCGTTTCCATTTTGGGACAAAACGGTTGAAGGGCGGGTAGCTCGCCACATCGGCGAAGCCATATTTCACCAGTACGCCAATGACTTTTTCGTAGCGCCCGATGAGGGTGGGCTTATGTACATTCTTGACCGTCATGGACGAGGTGGATTTTGGGGGTTAAGTTATCGAAATATCAGGAGATTGTGATACTGGTGGGGGTGCCAATACCACAATCTCCCAATATTTCAACCAAACATTACTCCGGTCATGAAAGCAAGCTGTTTAAGGCTTTTTTCACGTGTTCGAACGAAGTGGACATTTCATTGGAAAAGGCGTCAATCTTTTCCCCGGCGCCTGTTTCCTTTTTCAGCCGCTCCCGAATGTCGTTGATGCCCGTGACCACAGGCACTTTTAAGGCTTCGACCTGCTCGGCATTTTCAAAATCGCCAAGTGCTAGCTTGATGCGGTAGTGGTCGAGGTTGTTTCGGAATGCAGCCAGCTTTACTTGCAACGCCATGCCGACGTCGCCGTAGGCTTCCTTCATGGCCAGTTCCAGTTCGTAGATGACGTGGAGCGTTTCCCGTTTTTGCACATCGTACTGCCGTTTGTTGTCGGCGGGTGCTTTGGCAAGGCGGGCGTCCAGGGCGTCAATTTTTTCCATCAATGTTTTACGGTGGGTTCCAGCGGCCTCGCCCGTGCGGCGCAGCACGTTTTTTTCTTCCGCAATATAATGAAGGAAATTCTTCCGCTCCCGGTCGAAGATGTCCTTCGCTTCGGCTTTGCCGAGTGCCATTTGAACCTGGAGTTCATCCAGCAGCACTTTCATCTGCGTAAGGCGTTCCTTGCCGATGTCCATCAGTTCTTCTTGCAGTGTCATGGCTTTTTTATTTATGTGAAAAGAGATTTTTGACGAAAACAAATTTGCCCCCTTTCCTTTTCTTCCGATATGAGGTACATCATGGGGATTCGTGAGTTAAGTCACCAACTTCCGCCTCCGATGGTTGTTCTTTTGTAGTGTGAATAACAAAAATGATGATTCATATTTCGGGTGATTAAATATTTTCAGAGCGCCTGTTTGGCGCTCTTTTTAATGCCTGAAACTCATTTTCCCACACATTAAAATCACTGTAAAATGGACAATAAAGTAAGCTTCAAGGATTTGATTCAAGGCGAAAAGCCTGTGTTGATTGACTTCACCGCCGCTTGGTGTGGCCCTTGCCGCATGATGGCGCCCGTCCTGGAAGACGTGAAAAAGCAAATGGGCGAAAATGCCACCATCGTGAAAGTGGACATTGACCGCAACCAAGCCTTTGCTGGTAGCATGGGCATTCAGGGGGTTCCCACTTTTGTTTTGTTCAAAAAAGGCAAGGAAGCCTGGCGCCATGTGGGTATGATTTCCGGCCCGCAGTTGAAGGGCGTTTTGGAAAAACATGCGTGAAAAAGTGCAACGCCTAGCCTGAGTTTCAGGGGCTTTTGCCTGTTTGAAAGTTGGTTTATTTTTTCTTTCCCGCCGAATGTTTGGCCGAACAAATTCCAGCAATTAGCTTTCCGCTCGGAATGGCAAGCTGTAGCGAATTTTTAATGGCAAAACTGCCGTTCTGCTGGAACAAAATCACAACCAACTTTCAAACAGATGCAATCGTCAACAAAATCCAACCTTGTGCCCATCATCATATTGGGCGTCCTTTTCTTCGTCTTTGGCTTCGTGACCTGGCTCAACGGCACGCTGATACCTTACCTGAAAATAGCCTGCGAACTGAGCACTTTCCAAGCCCTGCTGGTCGCCTTCGCATTTTATATTTCCTACTTCGTAACGGCCCTGCCGTCGTCCTGGATTTTGAAAAAAACGGGGTTTAAAAAGGGCATCATGCTCGGCCTGCTGGTCATGGCTGTTGGCGCATTGGTGTTCATCCCCGCTGCACAATCGAGGACGTATGTGCTGTTTCTGGCAGGGCTTTTCATCATCGGCACGGGGCTGTCCATTTTGCAAACCGCTGTTAATCCCTACATCACGATTGTTGGCCCCATCGAGAGTGCTGCACAGCGCATCAGTATCATGGGTATTTGCAACAAATTGGCAGGGGTCATTGCTCCTATCGTGCTAGGTGCAGTCGTGCTGGCAGATGCCGATTCCCTAACCAAAGAGCTGCTCACGATGGACGCTGTGCAAAAAATCGCCCGCTTGGACGAACTGGCACTTCGGGTCGTGATGCCTTATTCGCTGATGGCCGCAGTTTTGGTTGGCCTTGCATTGATGGTCCGCTTCTCACCCCTCCCCGAAATCGAGCAGGAGCAGGATGAAGACCCTTCGCACCCTGCCACCGGGAGCCAAAGAACCAGTGTGTTCCAATACCCAAACTTGGTGCTGGGCGTCATTACGCTTTTCTTTTATGTTGGTGTGGAGGTGGTAGCGGGGGATACCATCGGCACCTACGGAAGCTCACAAGGCATCCCACTTTCGGAGGCTAAAAACTTCACATCCTACACTTTGGCAGCGATGGTCATTGGCTACATCTTTGGAATCATTGCCATACCAAGGTTTATTTCCCAATCAAAAGCACTGACCTATTCTGCCATCACGGGCGTTATTTTCAGCCTTTTGGTGGTGTTCACCAGTGGATACACCTCCGTGTTGTTCGTGGCATTGCTGGGCTTGGCCAATGCGCTTGTTTGGCCTGCCATTTGGCCGCTCGCTATTCATGGTTTGGGCAAATTCACCAAAACCGCCTCTGCATTGCTTGTCATGGCGATTGCTGGCGGGGCGCTGCTGCCGTTACTATATGGCCGCTTGGCCGATATTAAGAGCATCGGCCACACCCAAGCATATTGGATAATGGTGCCTTGTTACCTCATCATTTTATTTTACTCCGTAAAAGGCCACAAAAAGACGGCTTGGTAGTGCATTGAAGCCAATTCGTGGGAGATTTTTGGGTAAAAGGTCGCCGAGGTTCACAACCTCGGCGACCTTTTACGTTAGGTGATTTTCCGCCGCCACTGCACCCACGCATACGCCGCCACGACGGTGTAAATGACCATCACAAAAGCCACCAACACGGCATCTTTCAACCCAAAAAGCACGATGGCCATCGCATCGAAAATGACCCAGTACACCCAGCCTTCCAGCACTTTTTTGATGGTCAATACCGTGGCGATGATGGAGAAGGCAGTGACGAGCGCATCGGCATACGGAAAGGAAGTTGAGGTGTATTTTTTAAACAAAAATCCCAACGAAAAACTAAGCGCCAGCCCAGCCAGGATGAGGAAAACATGGGGCCTCAGTGGCCAACGCTGGATGCTACGGGCTTTGGCCTCACTGCCCATTTTCCATTCGTACAGCCCCCAAAAGCCCATCAGAACGTAGAAGATTTGCAGCAGGCCGTCCACCCAGAGGTTGTAGCGGAAAAAATCGGCCCAGGCCCACAGCCCGCAGCTCACGATGCCAAAGACCCAGCACAGTTGGCGCTCCTTCGCCGCCAGCCAGATGTACACCAGCGAAGTCAGTGTGATGGCCCAATCGAGCCAGGTTTGCGATTTTATTTGCGCAGTAAATTCGGATATAAGTTGTTGAAAATCCAATAGTTATGAAATTGGTAAGTATCACTTGGCAGATGGCCTATGATGCGTTTTTTGCAAATATGAAACTTCGTTTTTATTTTGTGGCCGAAAGTTCAGTCACCACGCTTGTTTCCCTTCACCGAGAACTTTTTTTTAGAACTGCAAAGGACGTCTCAAACTACACACATTTTAACGGTTTTTCCATGAAACAAAATACCTCACAGGGGGTACAAGCATTGTATTTGCATTTTTTGCAATAAATATTTCCAAACTCAGAAATCGAAACCCATGAGAATTTCGACACTCATTGCTATTTTTCTTTGGACAACTATCGGCTTCGCAAATGCGCAGTGCGACCTGGCCCTGCTACAGCCTATCAATGCGCCAGGCCAAGTACTCACTGCCGACCACGAATGCACGGACGCCGAAGGCTGGACGCACTACTACAACGCCGCCAGCAACCGCATCCTGCTTTCCATCAAGAAGAATGGCCAAGATATCGGCTCCCTCTCGCAAGGGCTGACCGTGACCGCTGGCACCTTGCCCACTTTCGGTACTGGCGGCTACAACCTCTCCGGTGCCGACTACATAAACACGGAAATTTGGATTGTAGCCAACCGCTACTGGCAGGTCACGGGTGCGAATGCCATCGCCAACCCCGTGCAGGTTCGCTTTTATTTCACGAATGTGGACATTGCCGACATCGCTCAAACAGTGGATGATTTCGGCTTCCTTGTGGATGAGCCTAAGGACCTCTACATGTTCACCATCGGCAAGGGAGGTGGTCTCGACCCGCTGTCCACTTCCACCCAGCCCTTCAATGCGGTTTACACCCTCTACGACATGTTCGCTGGCGGCCCACCAGAATGGATTGATGGTGACTTAAACGGCTTCCCCTACGGCGAGTTCACTGTCAGCACCCTTGATATTGGCGGCGGTGCTGGATTTCTTATTTTTCAAAACTCGCCCCCGCTCGCCATCCAAGGCAAAATTACCCGTCCCAATAACGGAGCACCAGTGCCTGATGTGAACGTCCAGGCCGCCTCCATCAGCAGCGACATCACCGATGCCCAAGGGAATTACAGCAGTGGCAGCCTGCTCTCAGGCTCCACCTACGAGGTAGTCCCACACAAAGACATCAACACCGACGAATGGATTTCCATCGTTGACCTCATCGCCATTGCGCAGCACCTGAATGGCTCGCAGCCCATTGGCGACCCGTATCGGCACATTGCAGCCGACGCAAACGCCGACGCTATCGTCACGTTTACCGACCTTCAAGCTGTCAGAGACGTGCTGTTTGGCGTTGCCGACCATTTCCCAGGCAATACCTCCTGGCGTTTTGTCCCCAAAAACTATGCTTTCCCCACGCCGTCCAACCCGTTCAGCCCGCCATTCCCAGAGAGCATCACCGTGCCGAACCTACAGGATACGCTCGGTGGGCAGGATTTTTATGGGGTAAAAATCGGTGACGTGGCCGACCCATCCAACGCTGCGCCACCCGCCCTCGACACCAAGTTTTCCCTCAACGACCTCAATGCCTGCAACGCTGGCGATACCGTCGTTTTTGACCTCGCAGTTTCGGATTTTCAGAACATCAGGGGCTTTCAATTCACCGTTGAGTGGGATGCGGACGTGCTCGATTACCTCTCTGCCACCAATTTCAACCTCGTCGGCCTCAATGGCAACAGCATCAGTGCAGCCAATGCCAACAGTGGCAAACTGAGCTTCGTGTGGGTCAGTTCGCAAACCTCGGCAGGCATCAGCGCTGCAAACGGCACTGTGATTTGCAAACTGAAATTCATTGCCAACGGCAGCATCGGTAGCAGCACGGCGCTCAGCTTCAACGGCACTGTCACCGACATGCTGGTCGTCCACCAAAACCTCACGCAGGTTGTGCCGAGTAGCGATGCTGGCAGTTTCATCATTGACAACAACTCCACTATCGCTGCAACAGCTTTTGTGCAAACGACCAGTTGCATGGGCGCTGGCACAGGTGCCATTGACCTGACGGCAACGGGCGGCACGGGCGGCCTCAGCTACCACTGGAGCAATGGCGCAACAACGCAAGACATTTTTGGCCTTTCGGCAAATACCTACATCGTCACCATCACCGATGCCTCCGGTACCTGCCCGCTCGTACAAACCTACGAAGTGACGCAGCCCGACCCCATGGCGCTGGCGGCTGACGTGAACGATATGTCCTGCGCCTATGTCGTGGACGGTTCCATTGAGTTGCACGTGGGTGGTGGCGAGGCGCCATTCAGCTACCAATGGAGCAATGGCAAAACCTCCCGCATCATCAGCAACCTGCTGGCGGGAACCTACACCGTCACCGTCACCGATGGCGCTGGCTGCACCTCCACGGCTGTTTTTATGGTAGAAAATCCCGGCTCCATCACGCCAGATGTCATGGTAACGAACGCTTCCAACGCCAACAAATCGGATGGAGCAGTTACTATTTCGGCCGTCAACGGTGGGGCTGGGCCATTTACGTTCCTATGGAACACGGGAGCAACCACGCAGAGCTTGACGAACGTGCCTCCCGGCGATTATGTGGTCACCATCACGGATACAAATTCAGGTTGCCAACATGTGTTTGGCTATGAAGTTTACGGCCTGTTCACGGGCACGGTGGAAGCCAATAGTAGCCTCATCGCTGTGGATGCTTACCCCAATCCGCTTGCTTCAGGCGAGGCTATCAATTTTGTTTTTTCGATGAAAAAACCGGGCGACATCACGGCAACCATCATCGCAGCCGATGGCAAAATCGTGAGCCGTAGTCAGTTCAAATTATCAGCAAACCAGTCCACACAGCAGCTAGAAGCTCCAGCAGTGGGCGGATTTTACATCGTCCTGTTTGAAGTGGATGGCCAGCCCGCAGGGCGGCTGAAACTGGTGGTGCGATAGCAGCCTGACAGCAGGCTACCAAAAATCAAAGAAAGGCGAAACGGCACGTACCGTTTCGCCTTTTTCATTTCACCGATTGTCTTTTGTGCAAACCACTTTTGCCTAATTTTACCCCATGAGCATTTCACTCCTCGGCATCCGACACCACGGCCCCGGCTCCGCAAAGGCCGTTCTCTCGGCCCTCGAAGCCAACCCGCCCGACTGCCTTCTCATCGAAGCTCCCGCCGACGCCGAGGCTATGGCTGACCACATCGCCCAACCAATCTCTAATCACAAATCACCAATCACTCCGCCTGTTTCAATCCTCATCTACGACCCCAAAGACCTCGCACGGGCCAGCTACCTGCCCTTTGCCGAGTTCTCGCCGGAGTGGCAGGCCATTGCGTTTGCGAAGCAGCACAATATCCCCGTCAAGTTCATGGACCTGCCGATGGAGTTGCACTTTGCCCTCGACGAGGCCGAGCGGCAAAACCCACAGGCGGCGCTGGAGTTGTTGGAAAAAATGACACCCGAAGAACGTGCCTTCCGGGCCGACCCGATGGGGCACCTCGCCCGATTGGCGGGCTACACGGACAGCGAGCGCTGGTGGGAGGCCATGTTCGAGAGCGCCGGGAACGGGGCGGAGATTTTCGCCGCCATTGCGAAGATGATGGCCGCCCTGCGGGAAGGCACCGAGGAAAACGCCCGCACCCTGCAACGGGAGGCGTGCATGCGCCAGACCATCCGGCAAGCGCAGAAGGACGGCTTCCAGAACCTCGCCGTGGTCTGCGGGGCATGGCACGTGCCCGCCCTCGAAAACATCGAAAAACAGAAGGCCAGTGCCGACGCCGCATTGCTGAAAGGCATCAAAAAAACAAAGACCACCGCCACTTGGATTCCGTGGAGCTACGACCGGCTCACGTTCAGCAGCGGCTATGGGGCGGGCATCATCAGTCCGGCATGGTACGAACTGATTTTTACCGAAGGAAAACACGCCGCCACGCACTGGATGGTCAAAGTGGCGATATTGCTCCGCAAGGAAGACCTCGACGCCTCGTCGGCCCACGTCATCGAGGCAATAAGGCTGGCCGAGGCGCTGTCCACGATGCGGGGGCTGGCCCTGCCGGGCATTGACGAACTGCGGGAGGCCGCCGTCACCACTATTTGCGAAGGCGATGCGGAGAAGTTGCAACTGATTGAAAATAAGCTGATTACGGGGCAAAAAGTGGGCAGCGTGCCCGACAATATCCCCGTCGTGCCGCTCCAGCGGGACATCGAGCAGTGGGTGAAAACGACCCGACTGACCAAGTACTGGGAAAGTCCCGACGAGGAATGGCTGGGCGCCACCGCCGCTGCGCCACAGGGCGGCGTTGACCTACGGGAAGAATCGGGGCGGATGAAGAGCCAACTGCTGCACCGCCTCCACCTGCTCGACATCCCGTGGGGGCGCCTCATGGAACTGAACCGTCACCAGTCGGCGGGCGGCTTCAAGGAGTTCTGGAAAATGAAATGGTCGCCAGACTTCGCCATCCGCATCATCGAAAAGGGGGCTTGGGGCAATACCGTGGAGGAGGCCTGCACCCGTTTTTTGAAGAAAAAAACCGAGGAAACGACCACCCTGCCCGCCCTGACCATGCTCGTGAAGCAGACGCTGAACGCCGATTTGCCAGCGGTTTTTGACCTGTTGCTCCGCAAATTGGAGAACCTCGCCGCCATCGCCACCGACGTCTATCACCTGATGGAGGCGCTGCCGCCGCTGGCGCAAATCGTGCGCTACGGCAATACTCGTGGCACCGACGTGCAGGCCGTGGAGCAGGTGGTGAACCACCTCGTGCCCCGCATCTGCATCGGCCTGCCCGCCGCCGTGCCCAACCTCGACGAGGAAGCCAGCCGGGAAGCCCATGAGCGCCTGATGGGCGTACACCGGGCGCTCGGCCTGCTCAACGACCCCGGCTTTTTCGGCCCGTGGTACGACTGCCTCGCCGCCATCGCCGACAACGGGCGGGTGAACGGCATACTGACTGGGGCCTGCACCCGCATCCTTTTCGATAAGAAAATCCGCTCGGAAGCCGACACCGCCGACCGGATGAGCTATGCCCTCAGCCCTGCCACCCCGCCACTCGATGCCGCCCAATGGCTCGAAGGCTTCCTGCAAGGCAGCGGCCTCTTGTTGCTGCACAACAACATCTTATGGAACCTTCTCGATGCCTGGGTGGACAGCCTCGCCTACGAGCCTACCTTCCGGGAAACGCTGCCCATGTTGCGGCGCACCTTCTCCCGCTTCCCTGCGCCGGAGCGGGAGCGGATGCTGGGGCTGGCGAAGCAGGGGCAGGTGGTGGAACGGATGACGGAAGTGGTTGATTATGAGGAGGATAGAGCGGGGAGGGTGATGCCGCTGGTGAAGCAATTATTGCAGCAGCACTGAGAGTCGTTTTACAAATCACTTCCCAATACAAAACTTCGAAAAAATATTCCCCAACAAATCCTCGACTCCTACCTCGCCCGTAATCTCGCCGAGGTAGGCAAGCGCTCGCCGGATATCCATTGCTACAAAGTCGGAAGTGACGCCAGCGGCCAAGCCTTGCAGCACGTCGTCGAGACTGTTGGCGGCTTTTTGGAGTGCCTCCACGTGGCGGGTATTGGTGACAATGGTGCTCTCGCTGCCTACTTTTTGCGAAACAATGGCGTCGTATAGTTTTTCTTTCAAATAGGGGATGTTCATGCCGTTCTTCGCAGAGAGGGTTATTAATGATGAATGATGAATGGTGAATGATGAATCGAGCGGTCTGTGTTTTGCGAAGAAAAAATCAGGGATAGCTGGGTCGTTTGGATTGAGCAGCCAGTCTGGTTTGTAGCTGGGCAGGTTGTCCATTTTGTTGCAAGCAATGAGCAGTTCCAGCTCCTCCCGTTGCAGACTTTCTACATCGGCCAGCACCTCGTCAATTTTCGTTTCCACCACATCGAAAACATAGACCAGCAGGGCGGCCTGCCCAATTTTCTCCATCGTCTTTTCCACGCCGATCGCCTCGATTTGGTCTTGCGCCTCACGGATGCCCGCTGTGTCAATCAGGCGGAATTCCACGCCGTTGATGTTTAAAATTTCCTCCACGGTATCCCTGGTCGTGCCTGCGATGGGGCTGACGATGGCCCGTTCTTCGTTCAGCAGGGCGTTCAGTAGCGTGGATTTTCCGGCATTGGGGCGGCCTGCGATGACGGTGGGCACGCCGGTTTTCAGTACATTGCCGAGTTTGAAGGATTGAAGGAGCGAATGGACGAAGGATTGAATTTTGTGGATGGTAGCCCTCAGTTGCTCCCGGTTGGCAAACTCCACGTCCTCCTCAGCGAAGTCGAGTTCCAGTTCGATGAGGCTGGCGAAGTTCACCAACTCGTCCCGCAGCCGCTGGATTTCATGGCTGAAACCGCCCCGCATCTGCCGCATGGCCACCGAGTGGCCGCCCTCGCTGCTGCTGGCTATCAAATCGGCGACGGCTTCCGCCTGCGTCAGGTCCATTTTTCCATTCAAAAATGACCGCAGGGTAAATTCGCCGGGCTGCGCCAAACGGGCCCCTTTTTCAACGAAAAGCTCGATGATTCTTTGCAAAATAAACGGCGAGCCGTGGCAGGAAACTTCTGCCGTATTTTCACCAGTGTAGGAATTTGGCGCTCGGAAAACGGACACCAGCACCTCGTCCAGAATCTTTCCCTCGTTACCGATAATGGCACCAAAATGCAAGGTGTGGCTGGCTTGCTTGGTCAAGTCTTTTCCCCCGAAAACCTTCTGCACGATGCCCAGTGCCTCAGGCCCGCTCAAGCGGATGACGCCGATGGCCCCTACGCCGGGCGGTGTGGCAAGTGCAACAATGGTGTCTGTCAGGTCGTGTTTGGTATAGTTCATTGCAAGATTTTAAAACCCCGTTTCCAGGTGGAGCCATCCCTCAACAGCTCGAAATAATAGGACTTGGCGTTGTTGGGAATCACGAAGCTAAGTTCGTCGGTGATGGTAGAATCATGGGCAATCCATCCGGCAGTGCTTAATTGGTACGTGGGCCCGATTTCGATATCATCGGCAATGACCCTAGGAACAGCTCGATAACAGATGCCAAGGTTGCTTTGGCAATGAAGGAAATAGCGGATGGTCAGTTTTGTTTCCGTATCGGAATAGGTCTCCGCCGTCACTTTCTGGAATTCATATTGGAAGTCAAGGAATTTGTATTTTTTGCGGTATTCTGGAAAATCGAGCACTTTTAGCTCGTCGCTATCGGATTGGTGGGGTTGGGCAGGCTCGGTTTGACTTTGATTTGAGTTTGTGTCTGTTGGGCTGGCAGGCTCAGCGGTTTGGGTTTGCTCCGTTTTATCGGGCTGGCCGCCGCAGCTTTTTGCGAAGAAAAAACCACCGACAACTGCTGCGAAGATAAACCCGCCAATGAGCAGGTACATGCTTTTGCCGCCGCCACTGCTCGGCACGCTCACCGTTTTTTGCACCGTGACCCTTGGTTCATCAGCCTTCGGCGCAGGCACTTCGTAATCGAGCGGGCTACCATCAGCAATATCCAGAATCTGGTGAGCTATCGCCGCCTTTTGCCGTGCTACATCGCTGGGGTCAAGTATTCCGCTTAGGTTTTGCTCTTCGAGCATGGCGAGCTTGCCCTTCAGTACCAGCAGGGCATTTTGTTTGCGCTGGGTTTGGGTTTGTGCTTGCGCAATGAGCATGTCCAGCGCTTCATCGAGCTTGAAGTCGGTGACAAGCTCCTTCACCTTGGCTTCAACATTGTCCATCATTTTTTTCGGATTTTAAAGCAAGGTATGGCTAATTTTGGGTTTTTGAGTTTAGGGGTTTTCAGGTTTTCGAGGATTTTGGTTTTCAGGTTGAAAACCTCGTACCCCCCGAAAACCCAGAACTACCAAACCCGAAAACGCAATCCCAACGCTTTTCCATGCCAAACATAGATATCCGAACCACGCAAAACGTCACCATCGAATACGAACTGGCTCCGCTCCGGGATCGCTTTTTCGCTTTTCTCATTGACCTGCTAATCTACTGTGCGGCCTCCTATTTCTTTTGGCTGATGATTGTTATTATCCTGAACGACGCTATCACGGGTTGGGGCGGCACGTTCATAGCATTGGCAGCATTCTTTGGCATATTGGCGTACCACTTCCTTTCCGATGTTATTGGCAATGGCCAGAGCATCGGAAAGCGGGCGTTGAACATCAAGGTGGTCCGGCTGGATGGCCTGGAACCCGGTGTCGGGGAGTACCTGCTGCGGAGCGTCTTCCTGATGGTGGACTTTATCTTTTCTTTCGGCGTGCTGGGCGCCATCCTCATCGGCTCCACCTATAAAAACCAGCGCCTTGGCGATGTGGCTGCCAACACCACCGTCATCAAAGTGAAAAGCCAACTCGCCTTCCGCCTGCACGACATCTTGAAAATCAACACCTTGGAAAACTATGAACCGAGGTTTCCCGCCGTGCGGCAGATGAACGAGGCCGATATGCTGCTGCTCAAAAACCTGCTCACCCGCTACCAAAACTGGCAGAACGTGGCCCATGCAGAGGCCATCAGGCTGGCAACCGACAATATTTGCCAGCAACTCGAAATCGAACCGCCCAAGGGCAATCAGATTGAATTTCTCAAAACACTCATCCGGGACTACATTGTGCTGACCCGTTGAGGCTTTCTAGCAAAAAAATCACGGGCGCACGGGCACATCATTGTTAAATAGGGCTGATTTTTACCTTGAATGATGTAAATCATTGAAAATCAGCGGTAAAATATTTGTTGAATTCTCAATTCTGCATACATTTCAGCCACATTTTGAAAGCCAGTCTTAATTTCAAATCCTACCTGTTCAAATAATTAAGCCCTTCGGGCAATTATTTTTCGTTACACCTGACCTTTCGTTCCGTCAAAAAAAATGAGTTGGCAACCGTCAGCCCCAATGGGCATTTCGCCAGCTTCTGGGAAAGTAATTTTTCATTCAACATTCATAAAAAACAAACTTACTATGAGGGTCCGGCTTTACAAAAAAACGAAAGACAACCTCTCGTACTTCCAAATCCTTTCCAACGACGGGCAAGCTGTGCTGAACAGCCAAGGCTATGCCGACAAAGACGACCGCAACAATGGTGTACGCTCGGTGGTGGAAAATGCGGATAATCCAGCTAGGTACGAGCGAATGACATCTGCCGAAGGCAAAAATTACTTCATCCTGAAAGCTGGCAATGGCCAGGAAATCGCTCGCAGCGTCGAATTCGACGATGCAGCTTCGATGGAGGCCGCCATCAGCAATGCCATCGCCAACATCCACAGTTTGAGCGGAATGGAGGACGGCGACGCCCAACCACGGGAGGCTGCAGCACCAACAGTTGACACAAACCCCTACGACGGCAACCGTGGCGACGACAACTACAGGCCCTTGGCTTTCTACCAAGAAAGAATCAAAGGTGTGGAAAACGGCTTCGACAGCTTCGCCACCAATGAAGGCAAGTTTTATTTCACGCTGAACCAAGGTGGAAAAATTCAGCTCCTGAGCGAAACCTACAACTCCGCCGATGGCCGCAACAACGGCGCCAGCGCCGTTACCCGCAACCTACCCAACCCTGACCGCTATCAGCGCCAGGTACACCCGAACGGCAAGCATTATTTCAACCTTTTGGCGGGCAATAACCAGCAAATCGCCACGAGCGTCTGGTTCGATTCGGAAGCCGACATGAACGCCGCCATCTCGGCGCTCCAGCGTGGGCTTTTCGGTGGAACGGAGGAAATCGTTTTGAAGACGGCAGGCGTGGGTGCCACCGACAATATCGAGGGCATGGCTGGCTACCGGGCTGCGGTGGATATAGCCGATGCACCGCCACCAAGGGAACGGGAGCCGAAGGAGAAGAAAAAACGTACGTCGAAAGAGGCCAAGCCAAAGTCGGCGGATGAAAAGGTTTACCTCAAAAACGGCACTTATCTCTTCAACGATGTGACTTGGCAGACCATGCGCAGTGCCAACGGCAAGCATTATTTTTCCTTCAGAACAGCCGAAGGAAAAGCGCTGATGCTCAGCTCGAACGTGCAGGGTTTCACAACTGAAGAGGAAGTGGACGCCGTAGTGAATAAAGTGATTGATTTAGGGCCTTACGAAGGCAATTTTCATGGAAAACAGACCACCAACGGCAAATACTATTTTTACCTGAATGATACCGAAGGCAAGCCTGTCGCCAAGAGCTTCTTCTACGACACAGCTGAGGAAATGCAGGATGCCATCGGTCTGCTCATTGGCCGAACGAGGGTAGCAGCCGCGGCCGCCCCTGCGGCCATAGCCACCACATCGGGCATCCACGATGATTATCTCGCTTGCGAACAGTACATCGGCACCCCCGAATTCCACCGCTTTTTCAACGGCGATGACGAAAACTGGTATTTCGGGTACAATGGTGCCGATGGCAAAACGCTCCTGCGTTCCGAAGGCTACAAATCCGAAAAAGCCAGGGAAAACGGCATCGAATCCGTCATCAAAAATGCCCCGCTCGACGAGCGTTGGGTGACTGGAAACGATGAGGAGGGCTACTACTACGCCCTGCGTGCTGGCAACAATCAGGAAATTGCACGGAGTTGCTACTTCGCCGACGAAGCAGGCATGTTGGCTGGCTGGGCCGCCGCTAAGGACGCTTTCACACCAAAAGTGGAAAAAGCTGCCGAGCCTGCACCGCGCATCGTGGACGACTACCTGCCCTGTGAGGCATACGTCGGCATGGAAGGCTACCACACCTTCGAGCACGAAGGGGAATATTATTTCAGCTACAACGACATTGCGGGCAACGTCATCCTGCGTTCCGAAGGCTACAAATCCGTCGCAGCAAGGGACAACGGCATTGAGTTCGTGAAAAAGAACTCGCCCATCGAGGAGCGTTGGGTGAAAAAACAGAACGAGGATGGCCTGTGGTACTTCTCACTGCTGGCGGGCAACAGGCAGGAAATCGCCCGTACTTGCTACCACGAGGAAGCGGCACTGTTTGGCCTGCTTCGCTCGGCGGTCGGGCCGCTCTACACACCGCCGCCACCGCCACGGGGGCCAGAGCCGGTGGCTGCACCTGCGCCTATCATCATTGATGACTATTTGCCGTGCGAAGCCTATGCTGGTGTTGCGGACGATGACGGCTTCCGCCGTTTCATGCACGAGGGCGAGTTTTATTTTGCTTATTTGGATAAAAACAACGAGGTCATTCTTCGCTCCGAAGCCTACAAATCGGCAGGCGCCCGTGACAACGGCATCCAGTCCGTGAAGAAAAATGCGCCCATCGAGGAGCGCTGGGTGAAGGAAACGACCGACGACGACAAGCATTACTATTCCTTGAAAGCGGGCAACAAGCAGGAAATTGCACGTAGCTGCTACAAGGAAAATGCAGGTGCGCTCATTGGTGGTTGGGGCATTTTCGGAGCGGCTGTAGTACTGGCTGCTGCAGCCGCTGTAGTGCCTGTTGTGGTGAAAGCTGCCACACCTCCGCCACCTCCGCCTGTGGTTGAGAAGCCGAAAGTCGTCATACTGCCACCACCGCCAGCGCCAGTCGCAGCACCTGTGGCAGCGGCAAGTTCCGGCGGCTTCAAACGGTGGTGGCTGTTGATTCCATTGCTCCTGCTGCTGTTGTTCCTGATGTTCAGGGGTTGTGATGGCTGCAACAAAACGACTGCCGTGGTACCACCCGTAGAGGAGCCTACCGCAGCCGTCACGCCACCCGCAGACACCACCACGGCAAAGCCAGCACCGCCCGCTGAGCCAGCCGCCCCGGTTTGTGCATGCAGCGGCAATGCTTACAGCGACATGAACATCCCGTCAGGGACGACGCCGAAGCAGTTGACCCGCTTGGGCACGAACCCTGAGTTCGGCAACTCGCATGGATTGAGCGGCAAGGGCTTCTTTGACAAATTGACCCGCCACTACAAGCGCAGCAATGTTGACAAGCAGTATCTGGATGAATTGTTCAAGGCGCTTGGCTACACCAACGGCTTCGCCGATGCCAAGGCGGAAATGTTCAGCGAAGTGACCATCCCGCAAGGTACCAGCGGCAATATGGGCTACAGCAAACTGCACAAGACCCTCTACGCCACCGTGCCCGACAACGAACACGACCGGTTGGCATTCAACATAAAAGGAGCGACCGGCTGCGATTTTCATTTTATGAAAACTTGCGGTAACCACTTCTTCTTCTGTCCAAACTAGCGTTTTTTGGTAACAAATGGAAAGGCAAATGCCGTGGCGACTTGTTCGCTGCGGCATTTTTGTTTTCGAGCAATTGGGTTGTGTGGATTTTGGAGATAATTAACTGAAAATCAATTAATTAGTTGCTGTTGGTGAGTGGCAACGCAGTTTATTCTTCATGGAGATGGAACAGCCGCTTCACGGTCGAAACGATGGTTGTTGCTAAAATAGCCCCGATGAAAGCCAAGAAAATATCCTTCTGCGCATCCCAAATATCGCCTTGGGTGCCAAGGTAAGCATCGCCCTGTGCCTTGAAGAAAATATCGGCTACTGCCCATTCAATCAGTTCATAAAGAGAGGATACAGACATGGTTATCTCTATCGGCAGTACCCACGCCACCCAAGGCTTGAACTTGAAGGTCCGCAGGAACAACTCCCGCATGGGGTACGCCAACAGGAAGCCGAAGCTAAAATGCACAATCCGGTCGTATTGGTTGCGGGCAAGCCCTAGGGCATCCTTCAGCCAGTAGCCAAAGGGGTTTTCGGCGTAAGTATATTTTGAGCCATAGACATGCAAGCATAGGTAGATGCAGATGAGCAGATAACTCAAGTCGCTCATTTGGTGCTTGCGGTAACTGTAGGATAAGTAAATTAGGAAACCGAAAACGAGCGTGTTCTCCAACAGCCAGTTGCTCATGTCGGTGGTGCCGATGAGCGAATTGGCCCAAACGGCTAGGAACGCAATGACGCACCCAATCAACCACGGGTTTTTGAGAAGCGGTATCCGCTTTTTTGTGATAGCAAGCGTAAAGGGCATTTCAGTCTTATTTGAATTGTTCGAATCTGTTGAATGGAAAATAATGTCGCAACACCATTCTGAGGGGCGAAGATGCGTAATTGGGAGAGAACTTTGAAACCATCGCATTGGGTAAAACCGCCCCTCAATCCATCGCCCGGTTCAGGAACTGGTCGAACGGGTACAGCGCCTTGAAAACCTTGGCGCAATGCTGAAGGAAATCATCGGAAAGTACCTCCGCATCTGATGGCTTATGCGCCATCAAGAAACTTTTGTGCTTCAATAACTCGATGGCCGGGTGGTCGGTGTCGTAGCCCTTGGGCATGTTTTTCAGTTTTTCACCTTCCATTTCACCAAAAATCTGCTTGAAATTTTTGTCGTCCAGAATGGCTTTAAACTCAGCGGTGTTGTAGGCAATTTCTTGGCGAATGGCCTTCAGCCAATTTGCCTCCGGCAAATAAGCGCCGCCAGCCAGCATTGTAGCTCCGGGTTCTAGGTGCAGGTAGTAGCCCGCCTTCGTGTGGATTTCCGACTTCTTCGGAGCGGCTGTCACGTGGGCGCCGAAGTGCGTTTTGTACGGTGATTTGTCCTTCGAAAAACGCACGTCCCGGTAGATTCGGAACACGCAGTCCTTCGCCGTGTAATGCACGAGCGTTGGGTCGAACTTCTGGATTTCAACGATCAGCGCATCCACGAACTGATGGAACTCCTTATTGGCCGCCTCGTAGCGGAGCTTGTTGGCGGTGAACCAGTCCCGGTCATTGTTGGCTTTGAGGTCAGTGAGAAACTGAAGGGTAGATTTGGAAATTGTGGTCATAGTATCAGGTGATTTTATTGGAAAATTGATTTTGTTTTGGCAAAAATAAGGCATTACGCCAGCCTCAGCTAAATAAGGAAACATCCAGATTCAGCCAATCCAAGGTGTTTTTGTTGAATATCTTCTCAATGACCGCCTTCGGCAAATCGGATTCCTCGATGAACTTCCCAATCTCCAAATCTCCGAGCGGGAAGGGGTAGTCCGAGCCGAGGGTCACCTTGTCTTCCCCGACCATGTCCAGTACGTATTTCAGCATGGGCAGGTCGTGGGTGATGCCGTCCACCCAGAATTTGCCGAGATAGTTGCGGGGGTTCACGGGGTTGTCCAGCGCCACGAGGTCAGGCCGGCAGTTGAAGCCATGCTCGATGCGCCCGATGGTGGGCAGGAACGAGCCGCCCGCATGGGCGAAGCAGCAGCGCAACCCTGGCAGTTTTTCAAACACCCCACTGAAAATCATGGAGCAGATAGCCCGGCTCGTCTCGGCGGGCATGCCCACCAGCCACGGCAACCAGTAGCGCTGCATGTGCTTTTCGCCCATCATGTTCCAAGGATGCACGAAGAGCGCCATGCCCAACTCTTGGCATGCCTCAAAAATGGGCAAGAACTGCGGTTCGCCGAGGTTCAGGTCGTTGATGTTTGAGCCGATTTGTATGCCCACCAGCCCGATGTCCTTGCAGCGTTGCAATTCCTTGATACTCAGCTCGGTATCCTGCATAGGTAGGGTGCCGAGGCCGATGTAGTGGTGGGGTTTTTCGGCCACCAGCTCGGCAATGTGGTCGTTGAGGAAGCGGGAGATGTCGAGCGTATCGGCGGGTTTGGCCCAGTAGCTGAACAGTACGGGGATGGTGCAGATGACCTGCACCTGCGTGCCGTGCGTGGCGTATTCCTCGATGCGCAGGTCGGCATCCCAGCAGTTTTGCTCCACCCTGCGGAAGAAGGTCGTGCCCTTCATCATGTCGGCATAGCCCGGCTGGTTGTGCTCCAAATGGATGAAGCCGTCGTAGCCGAACTTCTCCGCCCAGCGTGGCAGGTGGGCGGGCATGAGGTGGGTGTGCATGTCTATTTTCAGCATGGCATTGAATTTTGGGCAAAACTATCTTTTCCCTTTGGTGAATTCGTGGGTTTTGATGCTGTTTCTTGGATATGATTGACTTTAAGTATATTCTAATTGACATCGATTGGCTCGCCATAAATGCACAACTAACTTTGCCAAGCATTTTCAAACACCTGAACAAGCTAGCCTAGACCGACTTATCCATCAATATTCAACTACATGAAAAAATCGTTACTCCCATTGGGCATGGCGCTGTTTTGTGCCTACGCTGTTTATGGCCAGGAAGCAAGGGACACGCTCAAGCAAATCACTATCCAACAAATCGAAGTATCAGAAAGCCGTAGCACCATCACCCGATTGCCGAAGGCATCGGATGGCTTCATCTGGTCGGGCAAAAAGAACGAAGTCATTCAGGTCGAATCCTCTGATGCTAACATCGCCGAGAAATCCCCCCGCCAGATTTTCGCCAAAGTACCCGGCGTCTTTGTTTACGACATGGACGGCACGGGCAACCAAGTCAATATCTCCACCCGTGGCCTCGACCCGCACCGGGGCTGGGAGTTCAACATCCGCAAGAACGGCATCATCACCAATACCGACCTCTACGGCTACCCGGCCAGCCATTTTACGCTGCCGATGGAGGCCGTCGAGCGCATCGAAATGGTGCGGGGAACGGGGGCACTGCAATACGGCCAGCAGTTTGGCGGCATGATTAACTATGTGGTGAAACAACCCGACACCACCCGCTCCATCGGGCTGGAAACGGTCAATAGCATGGGTTCATTCGGGATGCTGAGCACCTACAACGCCATCAGCGGAAAGGTGGGTAAGCTGGAATACTACGCCTACTACAGCCGACGGGGTGCCGACGGCTACCGGGACGACAGCCGCACGGACTTCAACGGCCAGTCGGTCATGCTGCGCTATCGCCCCAATAAAAACCTGAGCCTGACGGCTGAGTTTTCCCATTCCGAATACGTGATTCAATTGGCGGGGCAACTCACCGACAGCATGTTTCAGCAGAACCCCCGCCAGAGCACCCGCAGCCGCAACTATTACAGCCCCGATATTTATGTGCCGTCCATCAGCCTCGACTGGGCCTTGGGCGAAAAATCCCGATTGAAATGGACGACCTCCGCTGTCTATGGCAGCCGCAACAGCGTTATGTTCGACAAGCCAGCCACCACGGTGGACGTGATTGACCCGACGACGCTCAACTACGCCAACCGCCAAGTGGACATTGACAACTACGCCAGCCACACTTCCGAGCTGCGTTTTTTACACAATTATAATATGGGTAAAATCGTCGGGACGCTCGCCGCCGGGGTGCAGTATATCAACAACGACCTGCACCGCCGCCAGCAAGGCAAAGGCAGCACTGGCACTGACTACGACCTGACCGTGGTGGACGGTAAATGGGGCCGTGACATGCACTTCAAGACGCAGAACATTGCCTTTTTCGTGGAAAACCTCTTCCAAATCACCGACCGCTTCAGTGTCAGCCCAGGTGTGCGGGTCGAGTCGGGCGAGTCGAAAATGTCTGGCTACATCAGCTACCTGCCCGACGACGAGGTGCCGAACACCATCAAGCACCAGTTTCCATTGTTTGGGATAAACACCGAGTACAAACTGGGCGAACTGCAAACGCTTTACGCAGGTTGGTCGCAGGCGTACCGCCCCGTTATTTTCAAGGACATCATCCCCGGCTCGCTGCTCGAAAAATCGGACAAAAACCTCAAGGATGCCCAAGGCTATAATTTCGAGGCAGGCTATCGGGGTACGGTGGGTGGCTTCCGCTGGGACGTAGGCGTGTTCAGGATGCAGTACAACAACCGCCTCGGCAACCAAGCGGTGCAGGAAGACAGCAACTTCTATGTTTTCAGGACAAACATCGGCAACTCGGTGACGCAGGGCGTGGAGTTGTTTGCCGAGTACAATATCAAACTTGGTGGCGCATGGAAAGCCACTGTGTTCAATTCAACTGCATTTATGGACGCCCAATACGAGGACGCCGCCATCCGGGTCGGCAACGATAATGTGGACATCAGCGGCAACAAGGTGGAAAGCGTTCCGGCTTGGATTTCCCGCAGCGGTTTTACCTTGAAATACAAGACCGCAAGCCTGACCGCCCTCTACAGCTACACCGCCGAGAGCTTCGCCGATCCGCTGAATACGGTGAAGCCTTCCGCAACTGGCGCAGTGGGCTTGGTGCCTGCCTACGGTTTGCTCGACCTGAACGCCACCTGGCGCATCACAGGCAACGTGAGCTTGCGCATGAGCCTGAACAATGTGCTTGACAATCAATATTTTACGAAAAGACCGTCGTTCTACCCCGGCCCCGGCATCTGGCCATCGGACGGGCGCAGCGCAAATGTTTCGGTGGGCGTAAGGTTCTAATTTTACAATGACTTCCGTGCCCTATTTTTGCCCTACAAAACCACTTCATG
>Ga0075012_10000835_pt1 | contig 32325 bp, 43 predicted proteins | sample All_14_2_FD_71474 | JGI IMG/M metagenome (GOLD analysis project Ga0075012, IMG submission 71474) | Freshwater microbial communities in response to fracking from Pennsylvania, USA - Allegheny Zone_MetaG_DW_15 | ecosystem: Environmental > Aquatic > Deep subsurface > Groundwater > Drilled...
CAGCTTCTTCAACCTTATCAACGACTTCTTCTGTGACTTCATCAACCGTTTCTTCCACTGTTTCTTGAGCTTTTTCAACAGTTTCTTCAACCTTTTCTTCGACTTCTTCAGTTACTTCTTCAACTTTAGTAACAACCTCCTGCACAACATCTTCAACTTTTTCAGTCAGTTTAGAAAAATTGGATACCTTGGGGGTTTCGTCTTCAATTTCTACAAAGTGAGGGGGTTCTTTGGATTGTTCTTGTTTTTTCAGAAGCAATGCTACTACAGCTGCTGCTAATGCCGCAATTATTACACCAATCAACTTCTTCATATTAAGCCCTGCCTTTCGTTCAATGTTATACTACCCAAGCAATCAAATAAAAGAATGTATATATGAAGATGGAGAAATGTACGACTTTTGAGATCTCAACATTTAATTTGACCAATAATTGTGGATTCATTTTGTCATACAAGTAGATGCAAGCCAATATCGGTGCTAAGAAGAAGAAATATAAGACAACCGATTCCAATAACACGAAGTTCAAGGTTAACGGGAGTTCCATGATATTATTCTCCTTTTCTTTTGTATATTAAGTATAGCACACTACTCATTAAAATTGAAAGAATGACCGATGCGTTGAATCAGCATCATGCCATCACCAATATACACACGCTCCACATCGAGATCTTTACGACTGTGGATATATTCCTCAAAAACTCTGATTTTATTTACCATCTGACGCAGGTTTCGGCGATCGGACAGTAAACCAATATTTTCATTATGTCCGTGAAAATCAAGATTATCTACAATTACGATACCTCTTGGCTTTACAAACGGGAAAAAACGATCGAAGAATGCTTTATTCTGAGCTTTTGCGGCATCGATGATCAAAGCATCGTATGTTTCAACACATTGATAAACAAGAGCATCCGCAAAGACCGGTTGAATGCGATCAGAAAGATTCATTTCTTCTATATTCCGCTTGGCTTCAATAAATCTTGTTTCATCTCGCTCAATGGTCATTATTCTTACATCATTGATTGCACAGGCAATCGAAACAGCCGAAAAACCGACGGCCGTGCCGACTTCAAGAATCGATTTGCATTGGTATTTCAACAGATTGGATATGATGTACTCGATGGACTCATCACACATAATCGGAACCTGCTGTTTTAATGCTTCTTGCTTTATGATTTCGATTTTCTCTTTCATAGGAAAAAAGCGGATTTCTCCGCTTTAAACTAATTCAATGATGGCCATTGGAGCAGCATCACCGCGACGTTGAGTTGTTTTCAACACACGGGTATAACCGCCTTGACGACTTTGATATTTCGGACCAATTTCATCAAATAATTTTTGAAGGGCTAATTGGCCGGTTTTTTCATCAGCAACCACATTAAACATCATTCTGGCAGCTTGGCGACGTGCATGCAAATCCCCACGCTTAGCAAGAGTGATCAGTTCATCAACGACTGAACGAAGTTCCATCGCTTTCTTTTCGGTTGTCTCAATTTTACCATGTACGATAACGCTGGTAGCCATATTACGTAGTAACGCTTTGCGGTGATCAGCCGTACGTCCTAATTTACGATTCCACATAAGGTTCTTCCTCCTTTACTGTTACTCAAAAGATTTGAAGCCAAGACCCAATTCATACAATTTGTCTTTAACTTCTTTCAACGACTTTTTACCCAAATTACGTACGCGCATCATTTCATCTTCTGTGCGAGTCGTCAACTCTTCGACCGTTTGGATTCCGGCGCGTTTCAAACAGTTGTACGAGCGAACTGACAAATCGAGATCCTCGATCATCATGATCAAACCCTTATTAACCACTTCACCATTGGCATCTTTCATCACAGAATCCAAAGAGGATACCGTGTCTTGAATGTTCATGAACAATTGTAAATGATCATCCAAGATTTTAGCTGCCAAAGCCAGAGACATCTGCGGAGTAATTGAACCGTTGGTCCACACTTCCATGATGAGACGGTCGTATTTCGTATCTTGACCTACACGGGTCGGTTCGACGGCATACGATACTTTTTCAATCGGGGTATAAATCGAATCGGTATAAATGGTACCGATACCCTGCGATGAACCTTGATAAAGACCTTTGTTCGTATCGGCGCTGACATATCCGCGGCCTACACGAGCTTTAAGTTCCATTTCAAGCACACCACCCTCTTCCAACGTAGCAATAACTTGATTCTTATTCAAGATTTCTACATTGGTCGGACAAATTATGTCATTGGCGGTAACGACCTTTGGACCCTTTTCAGCGATCCGCAGCGTATAAACTTCATCATCCGCAATGGTCATAACCAAATCTTTAATATTCAAAATGATTGTAGTAACATCTTCTTCCACACCGGGAATCGACGTAAATTCATGATAAACTTTGTCGATCTTGATGGAATAGACCGCGGCTCCGGGTAAAGAGGAGAGTAAAACACGTCTAAGTGCATTTCCAATCGTTGTTCCAAAACCTCTCTCAAACGGTTCAACTACAAATTTACCGTAGTGATCGGATTCTAAGTATTCTCTCACGTCAATTTTAGCACGTTCGAATTTTTGCATTTACTAATTCCTCCTTTTTGCGGGTTGACTAACCACGAGGCCGTTTCGGCGGACGGCAACCATTATGCGGAATCGGAGTTACGTCGTTGATGACATTGATTTCCAATCCTGCGGTTTGCAATGCGCGTACTGCAGCTTCACGTCCTGGTCCTGGACCTTTAACATTAACTTCAACAACCTTCATGCCATGATCCATCGCTGCTTTAGCGGCAGCTTCAGAAGCCAGCTGAGCAGCAAACGGAGTGGATTTACGTGAACCCTTATACCCCAATGCACCAGCAGACGACCATGCCAATACGTTACCCTTTTCATCAGTAATAGTAACGATAGTGTTGTTAAATGTGGAGTGAATATGAGCAACTCCACGAGCTATATTCTTGCGAACGCGACGCTTACGCGCAGCACTTGCCTTTGTTTGAGCTTTTGCCATTTTATTTCCTCCTATCGCCTATTTCTTCTTGTTAGCTACTGTACGACGCGGACCTTTGCGAGTACGAGCATTTGTTTTGGTGCGTTGACCGCGAACCGGCAAACCTTTACGGTGACGAAGTCCACGGTAACTGCCGATTTCCATTAAACGTTTGATATTTAATGAAACTTCACGGCGTAAATCTCCTTCAAGCTTGAACGATTCAACTTCTTTACGGATGGTGTTGATTTGTTCTTCGGTTAGATCTTTAACCCGAGTATCTTCACTGATACCGGTAGCGGCCAAAACTTTTTCAGCTAATGGACGACCAATACCAAAAATATAGGTTAATGATACGACTACGCGCTTTTCGCGCGGAATATCTACTCCAGCAATACGTGCCATGTGTGTGTTTCCTCCTAGTTTCCTTGACGTTGTTTGTGTTTAGGGTTTTCACAAATAATCATTACGCGTCCGTTACGCTTAATGACACGGCACTTATCGCATATGGGTTTGACTGATGGTCTTACTTTCATGCGTGTCCCTCCTATAGACTATTTATGTCTGAATGTAATGCGCCCACGTGTTAAATCGTAAGGCGAAATCTCAACGGTCACACGGTCACCTGGTAAAATGCGGATGTAATGCATGCGGATTTTACCAGAAACGTGGGCAAGTATCTCGTGCCCGTTAGCTAACTTCACCTTAAACATAGCGGATGGTAACGTTTCTTCAACGATTCCATCGATCTCAATGACATCTTGTTTTCCCATATAGGCAAATTCCTCCTTTGATCACAGGGTTGTAAGTATTTCGTACCCTTGCGCAGTAATCACAATGGTATGCTCATAATGCGCCGCTAATGAACCATCTTTGGTCTTGACCGTCCAGTCATCAGCAAGCACTTTTGTAAATGGCTTCCCCCGATGAACCATCGGTTCAATTGCCAGGGTCATGCCTTCCTTTAATACAACGCCTCGTCCCGCCTGACCGAAATTAGGAATGGAGGGCTCTTCATGAAGAGCACTTCCAATGCCATGTCCGGCATATTCAAGTGGAACACTGTATCCAAACGAGAAGACATATTCGCCTATCGCATTGGATATATCGCCGAGGCGATTTCCGGGCTTGACTTTAGCCAATCCGACAAACAGTGACTCTTTTGTCACCTCCATCAGATGAGCGGCTTCCCTAGAAATCTCGCCGACCGCATAGGTCCAAGCGCTATCTCCATGGTAGCCTTTGTAGCAAGCACCGATATCGATTGAGATGATATCTCCGCTTTTCAGCACTGTGTTATCGGGAATCCCGTGAACCAGCGTATCGTTGATTGAAGCACAGATCGAAGCCGGAAAACCGCCATATCCCTTAAACGAAGGGGTTGCATCATGGTCGCGAATGATCTTCTCTACGATTTCATCAAGTTTCTTCGTAGATACACCTGCAACTATATGCTTAGCAACTTCCTGATGAGCCAAGGCAACAATTCTGCCAGCCTGACGCATCAACTCGATTTCTCTGATTGATTTGCTTGAAATCATCGCACGTTCTCCAGTGCTTTCTTAATGTCCTGCCACACCTCATCAATTTCCTGGGTGGCATCGATGTATTGGACCAAACCTTCGGCCGCATAGTGGTCGAGTACCGGCTTGGTCAGTAAGACATGCTCTCTCAACCGAACTGTCAGTTGCTCAAGCGTGTCATCACTGCGATGCTGTAAGCGACCGCCACACAAATCACAAACTCCCTCCACCTTCGGTGGTTGAAACTTGATATGATAGATGGTCTTGCAGCTTTCGCAAACGCGCCGCCCGGTCACCCGAGCTGAAAGCACGTCAATTTCGACAGACAGGTTCAAAACGATTTGAATCGGCTTGTCAATATTAATAACAATCTCTTCTAAAGCCAAAGCTTGCGCCAAGGTGCGAGGAAACCCGTCAAGCAGATACCCCTTTTTACAATCGTCTCGCAGCAGCCGTTCGCGAATCATGTCAATAGTGACCTGATCGGGAACGAGCATGCCGTGATTGATGTAATGTTGTGCCAGTCTTCCTAATTCCGTGCCTGCTTCCATCGCTTCGCGAAACATATTGCCCGTAGAAATATGTGGAACATTGAATGATTCCACGATTTTCTGCGCCATCGTTCCCTTACCGCTGCCGGCAGCACCCATAATCAGTATATTCATGGCCGCTCCTTTCTACCGTGAATTGAATCCACGATAAGATTTTTGCGTCAACTTTCCTTGTAAATCTTTCATGGTTTCCATCGCAACACCCACCACGATGATGATACCGGTACCACCCACCGACACAGACGTCGGCAGATTGGAAATCATCGGCAAGACATAGGGAAGAGCAGCAATAAACGCCAAGAATAACGCTCCTAATACAGTAATGCGATTCAGCACTTTGCCTAAGTACTCTTTTGTTTCCGTACCCGGACGAATTCCCGGAATGTACGTTCCCGACTTATTCAGATTTTCCGAAATCTTTTCCGGATCGACTTGCAAACCGGTATAGAAGAAAGTAAACAGAATAATCAGAACGACATAAATCGACAATCCTAACGGCTTTTGGAAATTCAGTATATCAGCAAGCGTTGAATAGAAATCCCCTTGCGGGAAAAAGCTTAACACCGTTACTGGTGCAGTCATGACTGCTGAAGCGAAGATGACCGGAATTACGCTTGCTGAGTTTATTTTCAACGGCAAGTAAGTAATGTCATTTTTACCCTGACGCATCGAAGACGATGTGTACTGGATCGGAATCTTACGAACAGCATTTGACATGAAGATGACCAGAATGATGATAGCCAAATACATAGCTACAAATAAAGCAAAGTTCAATACGCCGGCAAACAGCGCAGCATTACTGCTGGTATCGACCAACGACTGAAATGCCTGAGAAAATCTAAACGGAATATTGGATACGATACCGGCGAAGATAATCATCGAAACACCGTTACCAATGCCGAAAGAAGATATCCGATCGGCAAGCCAAAGCAAGAACATGGTTCCGGCTGTGAGAACAACGGATACATAGAAGTATACCGCCAACGAATCATTAATCAAGATACCATAAGAAATATCAAACGCATAAGTCATGGTAAAAGATTGAAGGAAAGCCAACACTACGGCCACATAGCGCGTAATCTTGTCCATTTTCATTTTCCCTTGTGCTCCGGACTTGGCCATTTCGGTCAACTGCGGAATAACATCCATGGCTAATAACTGAATGATAATGGATGCCGTAATATACGGACCCACACCCATGGCTAAGACAGAGAATTCTTGGAGTGCCCCACCGCCCAATAGGTTCATCATACCTAAGATGGAATCATCAGAGATCCCAGCTAACAACTTCCCGGTATTGACCATCGGAGCCGGTATACCGGCACCCAAACGGAATACGAACATTATCGCTAATGTAAATAGGATGCGGTTGCGGATGTCTCGGTTTTTAAATAAGTCGATGAACATTTTGATCATGCTTAAATTACCTCAACTTTTCCGCCTGCCTGCTCAATCACTTCCACTGCGCTCTTCGAGAATTTGTTTGCTTGTACGGTAAGTTTTTTCTCTAACGCACCTTTACCGAGAATCTTGACACCATCGAGTTCTTGACGAACCAAGCCGACAGCTTTCAATAATTCAACGGATACAACGGTATCGTTTTCAAATGCGTTCAATGCATCGACGTTAACGATAGCATATTCAACGCGTGTAAAATTGGTGAATCCGCGTTTCGGAATACGACGGAACAACGGTGTTTGACCACCTTCAAAACCTAAGGATACACCACCGCCGGAACGGGCATTTTGACCTTTATGGCCTTTACCGGCCGTCTTGCCTTGGCCGGAGCCTTGACCGCGACCTAAACGCTTGCGATCCTTGCGTGAACCTTCGGTATATTGTAATTCATGTAATTTCATTTTCGCACCCTCCTGTATTAACCGCGAATTTCTTCTGGTTTTTTGCCACGAAGTTTAGCTACTTTTTCAAGTGTGGTTAATTCGCCCAACGCTGTTACAGTTGCGCGGACCATGTTAATCGGCGTGCGGGAACCGATGCTCTTTGACAAGACATCAGTGATACCAGCCAATTCCAATACGGCACGAACCGAACCACCAGCGATAACTCCGGTACCTTCACTGGCAGGACGAAGGAATACTTCGCCGGCACCATAACGGCCCATGATTGCATGCGGAATCGTGGTTCCATTGACGATCGGAACACGGATTAAATTTTTCTTAGCATCTTCGATAGCCTTCTTTATTGCATCAGGCACTTCATTTGCCTTGCCGGTACCGAAACCGACGCGGCCTTTTTTGTCACCAACAACCACAAGTGCTGCAAAGCGAAAACGGCGTCCGCCTTTAACGACTTTCGTAACACGGTTGATGACGACAACGCGCTCTTCAAATTCTTTTTCGCGCTCTCTGTCTACTCTTCTTGGTTTGCGTTCCATAGTTTAGCCCTCCTAGAAATTCAGTCCGGCTTCTCTGGCTGAATCAGCCAACGCCTTGACACGACCGTGATACAAATAACCGCCTCGATCGAATACAACACTACTAATATTTGCTTTCAATGCGCGAGCCGCAACTTCAGCACCGACAGCTTTCGCTGCTTCGACGTTACCTCCGTTGGCAAGTTTCATTTCGACGCTAGACGCCGACACTAAAGTTACCCCTTTGACATCATCAATGACCTGAACGGCAATATTCGCATTGGAACGGAAGACACACAAACGTGGGCGTTGCGCCGTACCGCTGATTTTAGTACGAACGCGCTTATGTCGACGAACTCTCTCTTCGTTTTTAGATACTTTCTTAAGCATTGTTCAATATCTCCTTTCCCACTACTTCTTACCAGCCGTCTTGCCTTCTTTGCGACGGATGATTTCGTTCTTATACTTGATACCTTTACCAAGATACGGTTCAGGTGGGCGTACTGCACGAATGTTCGCAGCCCATTCACCGATACGTTGTTTATCGATACCATCAACCGAAATTTCAGTTGGTTTGCCAATGGTGATGTTTACACCCGGTTCCAAAACAAATTCGACCGGATGAGAATAACCCACGTTTAATACTAACTTCCCTCCGTTTAAGGCAGCACGATAACCGATACCAACCAATTCAAGTTGGCGCAAGAAACCTTTGGTAACACCTTCGATCATGTTATTGATCAACGCACGGGTTGTACCATGCAATTGCTTCATATGCTTCTGATCATTTGGACGGGCAACCGTAAGAATTCCTTCGTTGATCGCAATAGCTAACTCAGGGTTAAATTGACGGGACAAAGTTCCTTTTGGGCCTTTGACCGTCACTTCATTCGCTGCACCGATCGTAATTTCTACACCGGCAGGAATGGTAATCGCTTTATTACCGATACGTGACATGATTTAGCTCCTCTTTTACCACACGTAAGCGACGACTTCGCCACCGACATGTTTCTTTCTGGCATCCTTGTCTGTCAGTAATCCTGAAGACGTGGAAATAATGGCGATGCCTAAACCATTTAATACACGAGGCAGTTTGTCGACTTCGGCATATACACGCAACCCCGGCTTGGAGATACGTTTGATACCGCTGATGACCTTCTCATTGTTCGGACCATATTTCAAAGTGACGGTAAGAGTTTTCTTTTCATCACCACTGACACTGAAATCCGTAATGAAACCTTCTTGTTTCAAAATCTTAGCAACTTCTACTTTTACTCTGCTTGCCGGAATATCAACGACTTCGTGACGTGCTTGCACAGCGTTACGAATTCTTGTCAACATATCAGCAATCGGATCTGTAATATTCATCATGACTGGTTCCTCCTTCCGTCGTTCTACCAGCTCGCCTTTTTCACACCCGGGATTTGACCTTTGTAAGCCAACTCACGGAAGCAAATACGGCACAACTGGAATTTTTGCAATACGGCATGCGGACGACCGCAGCGCTCACAACGGGTATACTCGCGAACTTGGAATTTCTGAGGACGTTGTTGCTTATTAATCATTGATTTTTTTGCCATGTTTTAGTCCTCCTACTTCTTTTCAAACGGCATGCCCATTAACTGCAGCATTGCACGTGCTTCTTCATCTGTGTGTGCACTGGTAACGATAACAATATCCATACCGCGAACACGATTCACCTTATCGTAATTGATTTCCGGGAAAATCAACTGTTCCTTGACACCCAAGGTATAGTTGCCACGGCCATCGAAGGCACTGGCACTGACACCGCGGAAGTCACGGACGCGAGGTAAACCGATATTAACCAGTTTATCGAAGAATGATAACATTCTGTCGCCACGCAAGGTAACCTTACAGCCAATCGACATCCCTTCACGCAGTTTAAAGTTCGCGACGGATTTCTTAGCTTTTGTGATCACAGGCTTTTGACCGGCAATCTGAGTCAGCTCAGCAACAGCTTCTTCCAATGCTTTTGGATTGGCAATTGCATCACCAACACCCATGTTGATTACAATTTTTAAAATTTTCGGAGCTTGCATAACCGAGGTATAATCGAATTTCTTCATTAATGCCGGTACAACCTCCGTCTTATATTTTTCACTCAGACGGTTCATCGTTTGCTTCCTCCTTTACTTCACTGCGACACCGGTCTTTTTATAGACACGGGTCTTTTTGCCTTTAACTTCTTTAAATCCGATACGGCTGACTTTTTTGCTCTTGGCATCGTACAACATGACATTGGACACATGGATCGGAGCTTCTTTTTCAACAATACCGCCATCCGGATTTGCTTGAGTCGGCTTTAAATGCTTTTTCATTAAGTTAACACCCTCAACAACGACTTTCTCGTCCTTGGGGATTACGGCTGTGACTTCGCCGATAACACCTTTACTTGAACCGGTAATTACTTTTACCTTATCGCCTTTTTTGATTTTCATTGATGTCACCTCCTATAACACTTCCGGAGCCAAAGATACGATTTTCATGAAATCTTTGTCACGGAGTTCTCTTGCCACTGGCCCGAAGATACGGGTTCCTTTTGGCGTATTGTCTTCTTTGATGATGACAACCGCATTGTCATCGAATTTGATGTAAGAACCGTTTTCACGACGGACACCATATTTGGTACGCACGACAACAGCCTTAACGACATCGCCTTTTTTCACAGTTCCACCGGAAGTAGCTTCTTTAACGGTACATACAACGATGTCCCCGATATTTGAAGTACGACGACGGCTACCGCCCAAGCAGCGAATGACTAACACTTCTTTGGCACCGGTATTGTCGGCTACCCGGCATCTGGTTTCGTTTTGAATCATAACTAGCCCTCCACCTAAAGAATGACGGCTTTTTCGACGATTTTAACAATGCGGAAACGCTTGGTTGCGGACAACGGACGTGTTTCCATAATTTCAACGATATCGTTGACTTTAGCCTCGTTTAACTCATCGTGAGCCTTGAACTTCTTTGAATATTTTACACGCTTACCATACAACGGATGTCTTTTGGATGTAGTGACTTCGACGACAACCGTCTTATCCATCACATCAGAGACAACTTTACCGCGGTAAACTTTGCGATTCGATCTTTCTTCCATTTTAGTGACCTCCTATTGTTGACCACTAAGCGAACGCTCAGTGATTACCGTCTTAATACGCGCAATGGTTTTGCGTACTGTCTTAATACGGGCGGAGTTGGACAGTTGGCCGGTTGCTTGTTGAAAGCGCAGGTTAAACAATTCTTCTTTTAAAGAATCAATTTCCTGAAGCAATTCGACATTGCTCTTTTCACGTATTTCTTTTACCAACATGCTTATTCCTCCTCGCCTTTACGGACAAACTTTGTTTTTACAGGCAGTTTATGAGATGCCAAGCGGAAAGCTTCTTTCGCAACAGCTTCTTCAACGCCACCGATTTCAAACAATACGCGTCCGGGGGAAACAACGGCGACCCAACCTTCAGGAGCACCCTTACCAGAACCCATCCGCACTTCCAGCGGCTTTCTTGTAATAGCCATATGCGGGAAAATCTTGATCCACACTTGACCGCCACGCTTCATATAACGAGTCATTGCGATACGCGCAGACTCGATTTGACGGTTGCTTACATAAGCACCCGACTCAGCAACTAATCCATATTCACCGAAGACTACTTCACGACCGGCCTTTGAACGCCCTTCATGACTCACGCGGTGAGGTCTTCTGTATTTCGTTCGATTCGGCATTAACATGATTAATTACCTCCTTCAACGTTCTTTTCTGCTGATGCACCGGCACCGGCTTCTTTGGAATTCGGGCGCGGACGGCGATCCGGACGTCCTTTATCCGGACGACGTTTTTGACGGTCATTCGGATTGAACTTCGGAGCTTCCGGCTCAGTAACCATTTGGCCAGGCAATACTTCACCACGGCAAATCCAGACTTTTACACCCAGACGGCCATAAGTTGTGTGTGCTTCACAGACTGCAAAATCGATATCTGAACGCAATGTGTGCAAAGGAACGATTCCTTCCGCATATCCTTCACTGCGCGCAATATCATTACCGCCCAAACGACCGGAAACCATGGTCTTAATACCTTTGGCTCCTGCACGCATCGTTTTTTGGATAGCTTTCTTCTGCGCAGTTCTGAATGATGCACGTTGTTCAAGCTGCTCGGCAACTGCACGGGCAACCAAGTGTGCATCTAAATCCGGATTGGCAATTTCAACCACGCGTAGGTGGACAGATTTGCCAGCGGTCATTTTTTCGATTTGTTTCTTCAGGTTTTCAGCATTTTCGCCATTGTTACCGATAACCATACCCGGACGGGCTGTACGAATGATCAGCTCAATACGGTTTTTGGAACGTTCGATTTCAACGCGGGAAACAGCTGCACCCTTCAGTGTTTCCAAAATAAACTTACGGACTTTGATATCCTCAATTAACAGGTTACCGAACTCCTTTTCGGCAAACCATCTTGCTTCCCAATCACGGATAACGCCGATACGCAATCCGACAGGACTTACTTTTTGACCCATAGTACTTCCTCCTATTCGCGTTCAGCCACGATAACAGTAATGTGGCTGGTGCGTTTGAATATTGATGCGGCAGAACCCTTAGCTCTTGGCATAAAGCGTTTTAATACCACGCCTTCATCCGCATAGCATGCCTTGACGAACAACTTATCTTCACTTAACTGATGATTGTTGACCGCATTGGCTACGGCAGATTTTAAGACGCGATCGGTTGCCTTCGCCGAAGAGTTCGGAGTGAACTTCAAGATGGCAGTTGCTTCTTTAATATCTTTTCCTCTAATCAAATCTAATGCCAGACGCGCTTTACGAGGAGTAACACGAATGGTCTTTGCTGTTGCTTTAACGTCCATGGTATCCTCCTTATTTCGCTTTCTTGTCATCGCCGTGACCGCCATACTTGCGGGTCGGGACGAATTCGCCTAACTTATGACCAACCATATCCTCGGTTACAAATACCGGAACATGTTCTTTACCGTTATAAACCGCAAAGGTATGTTCAACGAACTGAGGGAAAATGGTCGAACGGCGGGACCAGGTTTTAATAACTTCTCTTTTACCTTTCGCATTCAGTGCGTCTACTTTTTTAAGCAAGTAATCATCACAGAACGGACCTTTTTTCAAACTACGACTCATGTCTTTTTCCTTCCTTTCGTCTACTTAGCCTTACGTCCGCGAACGATTAGTTTCGATGACGCTGCTTTTTTCTTACGAGTTTTAACACCCAAGGCTTTCTTGCCCCACGGTGTCATAGGAGCCTTACGACCGATACCGGTACGGCCTTCACCACCACCATGAGGATGATCGACCGGGTTCATAGCAGAACCGCGAACCGTCGGGCGTTCGCCCATCCAGCGTGTACGGCCAGCTTTACCGATATTAACCAAACTGTGATCTTCATTACCGACAGCACCGATCGTAGCGCGGCATACGGACAAGATCTTGCGAACTTCTCCAGAACCTAAACGCACGATGACATAACGGCCTTCCGAACCCAGGATTTGGGCAGATACACCGGCAGAACGAGCCAACTGGCCACCCTTACCCGGTTTTAATTCGATGTTGTGAATGACGGTACCTTCAGGCATCTGACCCATTTCCAGGGCATTGCCTACCTTGATGTCAGCATCAGGACCGCTGAATACGGTCGTACCGACAGTCAAACCTTTCGGCGCTAAGATATAGCGCTTTTCACCATCCGCATAGTTTAACAATGCGATATTGGCAGAACGGTTCGGATCGTACTCGATCGTTGCTACTTTTGCAGGTACATTATCCTTGTCTCTTTTGAAGTCAATGATACGGTACATACGTTTATGGCCGCCGCCTTGATGACGGGTAGTTATACGACCTAAATTATTGCGACCGCCATTGCTTTTCAGCGGTGCTAACAGGGAACGCTCAGGCTCATTACGTTGAGTCAACTCAGTATTCGCCAGAGTAGTCATTCCGCGACGACCGTTACCGGTCGGTTTATAAGCTTTTATCGCCATGGGAAATTTTCCTCCTTACGCATTTTTTCCGGAAATAGCGTTTTCTTCCGATATGTGACCAACAACTAGAACAAGTTGATGGTTTGTCCTTCTGCCAATTTTACGATGGCTTTGCGGACTGCGTTGGTCTTACCAACGTATTTGCCCATTCTCTTGTCCTTAGGACGTACATTGAGAATGTTTACTTTTTCAACTTTAACGTTGAAGATGGCTTCGATCGCTTGGCGAACTTGAGTTTTGTTTGTTCCCTTGGCAACTTCGAAGGTGAATTTGTTATCTGTTTCTGTCAGTTTCATCGACTTTTCAGTGATGATCGGACGAATGATAATATCTCTTGGGTTACTCATTAAACAAGTACCTCCCCTGCATATTTGGCTGCGGCTTCCGTGAATACCAGAACATCTGCATTACTGATATCGTATACGTTCAATCCGTCAACCGAAAGCAACATGACATTCGGAAGATTGCGTAACGACAGGAATGCGTTGTCAAATTCTTCATCAGCCGAAACAACGAACATCGTTTTATTTTCTAATTTCAAGGCATCCATCACTTTGATGAAATCCTTTGTTTTCGGAGCAGCGAACTCAAGGGTATTGACGACCATCAATGCGCTATCCAAAACCTTCTGAGACAACGCGGATTTTAATGCCAAGCGGCGGACTTTACGGTTAAGCTTGTAAGCATAACTGCGCGGTGTCGGACCGAAGACAATACCGCCCCCTCTCCATTGCGGAGAGCGGATTGAACCTTGACGCGCACGTCCGGTTCCTTTTTGACGCCACGGCTTGCGACCGCCGCCTCTGACTTCACGACGGTTTTTGACATCGTGAGTACCTTGACGAAGCGAAGCACGTTGCATGATGACAGCATCGAAAATTGCTTGTTTGTTGACTTCGATACCGAAGACTTCTGCAGCAAGTTCGATTTCACCTACCGGCTTACCTTCAAGGTTAAGTACATTTAACTTCAACATTGATTACTCCTCCTTAGCTGCAGTAAGATCCACTAATTTCTTGGCAGTTGTCGGTGTAATCTTCTTAGTAGCAGATTTGATGACAACAAGACCTTTTCTTGGACCCGGGACATTACCCTTGATTAATACATAGTTATTTTCAATATCGACTTTGACGACTTCCAGATTCTTATTGGTTGTCGTGTATCCGCCTTCTTGACCAGCCATAATGCGCCCTTTGTTGATGATACCGTTGTTACGGCCGATCGTAGCCAAAGAACCAATACCTCTGTGATGACCCGAACCGTGAGATTCCGGACCCATTTTTTGGTTGTTACGAACGATTGCGCCCATAAAACCTCTGCCCTTGGAAGTTCCGGTGACATCGACATAATCGCCGGCAGCGAATACATCAGCCTTAACTTCTTGTCCGACTTCAAAGTCAAACAACTCATTACCACGGATTTCGCGAACATACTTCTTCGGAGCTGCCTGCACTTTGCTTGCATGACCGATCTGAGCCTTGGTTGCGCGTTGGGTTTTTACATCTTCCAACCCCAATTGAACTGCTTCATAACCATCGGTTTCGACAGTTTTCTTTTGTAATACGACATTCGGCAATACTTCGACAACTGTTACCGGAATCAAGATACCATCTTCGGTAAACACTTGCGTCATGCCAGCCTTACGACCTAAAATACCTTTCATAACGTTACCTCCATCGACTACAGCTTGATTTCGATGTCAACCCCGCTAGGTAACTCAAGACGGCTCAATGCGTCAATCGTTTCTGCGGTAGGTCCGACGATCTCAATCAAACGTTTGTGTGTTCTCATTTCAAATTGCTCACGAGAATCTTTGTACTTGTGAACGGCTCTAAGTACGGTGATAATTTGTTTTTCGGTCGGCAACGGTACCGGGCCAACCACTTTCTTGGCACCGTGGTCATTAGCTGCAACAACGATCTTCTGTGCGGCTTGATCCAACGATCTGTGTTCATAAGCTTTTAAGCGAATGCGAATGCTATTCTTTGCCATGGAATATCCTCCTGTTCTCTTGCGTCTATATCCATGATAGACTCCGCTCGATGCAAATTCCCCGGCTTCTCACTGTACCATGACAACGCCTTCCAGTGTGCCGGCAACCTCGCACGTCCATGCGGATGCCACAATATATTACTACAAAGCCTATGAAGATGCAAGTATTTTTTACACTCAAAACAAAAGCGTCATAAGACGCTTAACAGTTCACTTAACCGATTCAAACGAATATCCGGAAGATCAGAATTCAACTTATCATCCCTTTGAACCCAAATCGTTCTCATCCCCGCATTTTTCGCACCGACGATATCCGAAGCTATCGTATCCCCCACAAAAACCACCTCAGAAGGTGAAACATTCATCTTCTCACACAACAAATCAAATATACGGACATCAGGCTTTGCCCACGGGTAATCACCGGCGACCATCACGGTTTCAAACCAGTCCATATGCGGAAATGTGTTGAGTTTTCCCCGTTGTGACACCGAATCCCCATTGGTCAGTATGGCCAAACGATATTTCTTCGACAATTCATCCAATACTTCAATCGTATCTTCCATCAGCCGCATATACCCGGCTAACCGATCGACCCATCGGTCCATGATGACATCCCAAGTCATATCCAAATGGAAATACTCAATATAATAATTAAAAAGGATTTCTTTATTGCCCATGCCATTATTATCCAAAACAAGGAAACGTTCCATAAACCGTGAAAAAGATATATCATCGATCCTGTTTCCAGTATCCTCATTGATCATATCGCGTACATAACGAACAAAAGCATCTTGACGGTCAATCAGTGTGTTATCCATATCAAAAGCCACCACTTTAACATTTTCCATAAAATCACCGCATTCAATATAACACAAAAATATTCAAAAATAAAACAAATGCCACGATAACACACATCGGTTATAATAATAATGAAAGGTGAACTTATATGAATTTATACAATATTATCGGACTTAAAAAGGAAGCTATTCTACTTGACTCCAGACTTTATATCCTCAAAGCCATGTGCGCCATCAGCGCCGGCTTTGTTTTAGGACATGCCTTCTCAATCACCCGACTGGACATGATTTCCGTATTACTCGGAGTCATGTACAACTTGGAAGCCATCAATGTTTCCGGTGTCAAAGGCGGGATTAATCAGATGCTTGCCTCAACCCTCGGCGCATTGACAACCGGATTGCTTGTTTATTTAATGGGTTACGATGTCACCGTACTGACCGTAGCCATCGGGATGGGGCTTACCCTGTACATTGCCCTGAAAATCGATTATCGCATGGTATCTCCGGTCGCAATCTTCACCAGCATTTATATGACACAGTTCATTCAGCGTGATATCGCCGGAAACCCCAGTGTGCTGCTGACCTTTCAACTCCGCATTGCGGCATTGGGTCTTGGCGTATTGATTGCCATTACATTCAACTATCTTTTCTCATTTCTTTATTACAGACAAATCGGCAGAAGAAGACTTGAGTTTGCGAAACTTCAAAGTGTGATTGGATTAGATAAAAGCCTTGCTGAACTGACTTCACTGAGCACTGACCATAATGCCAACAACTCCATATTAGCTTTTGTGTTCAATGATATTGAGATGGTTAAGTCTAATATTGAGACGATGATGAAGGAAACATGGCTGCCTTTTAATCTAAAGGAAAAGAAAAATTTGCATGTTATCCATAATATCATTAAAAGCCTGAAAATTATCATGCACCTGGCCTATGACAGCAATTATATCCACTTTGAAAACAATCAGTCTGTTAGTGCTGCCGACCTAGATACAATGAGAAAAATTATAAAGACTCTCAAAGCGATTGATTTCACTGCAAAAGAGAAAAAGTCTTATGCAATGATGTATATTATTGATGCTGCTGATAATCGCATCAGCGATAATATCCGTTTGATGACAATAGAATTCAATAAGATCTTGAGTTTGGCCCAAACCATACAATAGAAAGAGGTACTTATGCCGTTTTTAGTTATTGGAAAAGATCATGCGGATGGATTGCAGCGTCGTATGGAGCATCGAAGTGCTCATCTTGAAAATCTGCGAAAACTGAAGGAAGATGGGAAGATTGTTGTTGCGGCCGGTTTGCTGAATGATGATAAAATGCTCAATGGTTCAGCCACGTTCTTTACCGCCAATACGCAAGACGAAGTCGAAGATTTACTAAGAAGTGAGCCTTATGTTATAGGTAATGTATGGGAAACAATCGAAATCATTCCTTGTCTTATACCTGATTTTCTTTTGAAGTAAACAAACGGCAATGCCGTTTTTCATTGATTAGAATTGAGAGGTTCAATGTGTTCAGACTTAACTCATCTATCGCATTTGTAATTCTTATCAGTATTTATATAATATCTTTACTGTTTAGCGCTTATCAGACAGGCATCCTTTGGGTATCCTTGTTTTTCATCATACTGTCAATCTCAATCACTGTCTCAACAGTAAAAACAATGTCCCTACAGTCATTTGGAGCTAAATGGAATGAATATCCGATATCCGTCTTGATGATCGTTATCGGAGCTTTAATAACTTTTAATCTCGTCAAGTTTCAAATGTCAGCAGTTCTAGCCTCATCACTCGTCGGAATTTTTGGTTCCCTGACATTAAAACGATATGAAACTGAGATTTTTACCGGATCTTTTGTCGGAATGTCTTCCGTTGTGCTTTTTTCAGATGCCGGGATTTTGGTTGCCTCAGTTGTAGCAGCAGTTATCTACCTATCGGGTAAAAATGTGTTTGTCGGTATCGGTGGCAAGTTGGGATCATCAGCGTTTATCGGAACTGCGCTGGTTGCACTGGCTGTTGGCAAAAACGTATGGAATCCGGATATTTCTGTCATTAACACGTCACTACCCTTATGGTTTTACGTGGTCACTGCGGTCTTATCTGCTCTGGCTTCTGTTATGACCCATCAGATTGCGCAGAAATATCTCAAGGGTTCCGTTGTACTTGGTTCATCAATTATCGGAGCATTGGGGTATGCGTTGTCTTTTGCCTTCGGTCCATTAAGCGGATTATTTGCCGGAACTATTTTCGCGGCATCCTTTGCAGGCATGAGTCAGAAAAGAGTATTGAAAAGCCCGCACTATTTTGTGATCGCGGGCATGATTACTGCAATGATTTTTTTGGCAAGTTCAACTTACTTTTTAGGTTTGGGCGGCAAGATGGGGACCAGTGCTTTTATTGCTGTTCTGGCAGTGACTGTACTCATCAAAGATTAAAAGTGATCAGATATTTTCAAATTTGCTAAGTGCGATGGCATAGGGATATACTGTTCCAACCATAACACCGGCTTGAATCGATGGATCGCTTTCCATAAATGACTGCGCTGCATCATCGTCTTGTGCATTAAAAATAACGATGCCAAAGGTATCTTTTAAATCATTTTGTGTCCTGCCGGCCAGGATCATGTTCCCTTGTTCCATCTGATATTTGAGATATTCGAAGTGTCTGTTTACAGCCTGTTCATCATCATTTGTCCATTTTTTAGGATCATGCAGACGTTCGATAAGTTTTATGGTATATATATATTGCATATTGCTCCTTATACAGAAAAAGCCGGTTTCCCGGCTTTTTGAGTTTTCGTTTAGATTAACGGATGATTTCGGTAACGTTACCGGCACCAACCGTACGTCCGCCTTCACGGATGGAGAACTTTGTGCCTTGTTCAACAGCGATCGGGTTGATCAGTTCAACGATCATTTCGATGTTGTCGCCAGGCATAACCATTTCAACGCCTTCCGGCAACTGGATAACACCTGTTACGTCAGTCGTACGGAAATAGAATTGAGGACGGTAGTTCGATACAAACGGGGTATGACGTCCGCCTTCTTCTTTGCTCAATACATAAACTTGAGCCTTGAAGTTGGTGTGCGGCTTAACGGAGTTGACTTTAGCCAAAACTTGACCGCGTTCAACTTCATCACGGTTAACACCACGCAACAATGCGCCGATGTTATCGCCAGCTTGTGCGCTGTCCAACAGTTTGTGGAACATTTCAATACCGGTAACAACTGTTTTCTTCGTCGGACGAATACCAACGATTTCAACTTCTTCACCCAGTTTCAATGAACCGCGTTCAACACGTCCGGTAGCAACAGTACCACGACCGGAAATCGTAAATACGTCTTCGACCGACATCAAGAACGGCTTGTCAGTTTCGCGGACAGGATCAGGAATGTATGCATCAACTGCATCCATCAGTTCGCCCAATTTTGCTTCCCACTTCGGATCGCCTTCGCCACCCTTAAGAGCAGAACCACGGATAACCGGAGCGTTGTCGCCGTCGAATCCGTAAGCAGACAATAATTCGCGAACTTCCATTTCGACTAAGTCGATCAATTCTTCATCATCGACCATATCGCATTTGTTCAAGAATACGACCATGTGCGGGATACCTACTTGGCGGCCCAACAAGATGTGTTCGCGGGTTTGCGGCATCGGTCCGTCCGTAGCAGCAACAACCAAGATAGCGCCGTCCATTTGAGCAGCACCGGTAATCATGTTTTTAATGTAGTCGGCATGGCCTGGGCAGTCCACGTGAGCATAGTGACGGTGTTCCGTCGAATATTCTACGTGAGCCGTATTAATAGTGATGCCGCGAGCTTTTTCTTCAGGTGCACCATCGATTTGGTCATAAGCGACCTTCTTTGATGTTCCTTTCTTGAAAAGGTAAGATGTGATAGCCGCTGTCAAAGTCGTTTTACCATGGTCAACGTGGCCGATGGTACCAATATTTACGTGCACTTTAGAGCGGTCAAATTTTTGTTTTGCCATTGCAATTTTTCCTCCTGATTTCGTTTTTTTTTAAAACCACTTATATTTTATGATAAAAGCCTGTCAAAATCAATGATTAGTTATCTCTGGAGTTCTTCTTGGCAACCTTCTCACTGATGCTCTTTGGAACATCGGAATAGTGATCAAACTGCATCGAATAACTGCCGCGGCCTTGCGTAAATGAACGCAAATCCGTTGCATAACCAAACATTTCCGAAAGCGGAATGAATGCTGTAACAGCAACCGCATTGCCTCTTTCTTCCTGATCTTTAATCTGGCCGCGACGAGAAGAAATATCTCCCATGACGCTACCCAGATATTCTGCCGGAGCTGTAACTTCGACATTCATAATCGGCTCTAACAGAACCGGATTACACTTTTTCGCGGCTTCTTTCAAAGCCATCGAACCGGCAACCTTAAACGCCATTTCCGAAGAGTCGACTTCATGATACGAACCGTCATAGAGGGTCGCTTTGATGTCGATAATCGGATAACCGGCAATCAGACCGTTATTTAATGCGGCCTGAATGCCTTCCATCGTCGGTTTGATATATTCCTTCGGAATCGTACCGCCAATGGTTGCATCTACGAATGTAAAGCCTTTTCCGGTTTCGTTTGGCTCAAATTTGACCTTAACGTGACCGTATTGACCGCGACCACCTGACTGACGCACAAACTTGCCTTCGCAATCACCCAACTGACGGATGGTTTCGCGGTAAGCAACCTGCGGAGCACCGATGTTCGCTTCAACTTTAAATTCGCGCTTCATCCGGTCTACCAGGATATCTAAGTGCAACTCGCCCATACCGGCAATGATCGTCTGCCCGGTTTCCGGATCGGTGAACGCTCTAAACGTCGGATCTTCTTCAGCTAACTTGCTTAAAGCCAGACCCATCTTGTCTTGATCGCCCTTCGACTTCGGCTCAATGGCAACATTGATAACCGGTTCAGGGAATTGCATAGATTCTAGGATGATCGGAAACTTCTCATCACACAGCGTATCGCCAGTGGTGGTGTCTTTCAAACCGACAGCCGCTGCGATATCACCGGAATATACTTCAGTGATTTCCTGACGGTGGTTGGCATGCATTTGCATCAAACGGCCGAAGCGTTCGCGCTTGTCTTTGGTAGCATTCAAGACATAGGATCCCGAAGTTGCCTTGCCTGAATATACTCGGAAGTAACTCAAGCGACCGACAAACGGGTCTGTCATGATCTTAAATGCTAACGCCGCAAAGGGCTCTTCGTCGTTGGACGGACGCTCAACGATTTCTCCATTAGGAAGTATTCCGGTTATATGGTCTACATCCAACGGAGAAGGAAGATAGTCAACAACTGCATCCAGCATTGCTGTGACACCTTTATTTTTATACGCCGCTCCGCAGAGAACCGGGAAGAATTCACCGGTAAGAACTGCTTTACGGATGGCTGCCTTGATTTGTTCAACGGTAGGTACTTCACCTTCCAGAACGGCCATCATCATATTCTCATCATAATCCGCTAACATTTCGAATAACTTTTCACGGTACTGATGAACAGAATCCATGTATTCCGCCGGGATTTCTTTAATCAAATCCACCTTCTTCGAAACATCTTGGAAGTAACGGGCATTCATTTCAACAAGATCAATGATTCCATCGAAATAATTTTCTACGCCGATCGGTAACTGAATCGGTGTAGCTTTAGCCCCTAAACGAGTAAGCAACGAACGTGCCGACATATAAAAGTCAGCTCCGGTCGCATCTAATTTATTAACAAATACAATGCGCGGAACGTTGTATTTGGTCGCCTGACGCCAAACGGTTTCTGTTTGTGGTTCAACGCCTGACTTCGCATCCAATACCGCAACGGCACCATCGAGTACACGAAGTGATCGCTCAACTTCTACGGTAAAGTCTACGTGGCCCGGGGTGTCGATGATATTGATTCGGTGTTCGTTCCATTGGGCTGTGGTCGCAGCGGAAGTAATAGTAATCCCACGTTCCTGTTCTTGCGCCATCCAGTCCATCGTAGCGGCACCGTCATGCACTTCACCGATCTTATGTGTACGGCCTGTGTAAAACAGGATCCGTTCGGTCGTCGTTGTTTTACCAGCATCAATATGAGCCATAATACCGATATTGCGCGTTTTAGCTAGTGAAAACTCACGTGCCATATGTAGATTCTCCTTTCGTTGTAGCTCTCACTCTTACCAGCGGTAATGAGCGAATGCTTTGTTTGCATCAGCCATCTTATGGGTATCATCGCGCTTCTTAACAGAAGAACCTGTTCCATTGGCTGCATCTAAAATTTCATTGGCTAAACGTTGTTCCATGGTTTTTTCATTACGCAAACGAGCATAATTGACCACCCAACGCAAACCCAATGTTAATCGACGTTCTTGAGTAACTTCGATCGGTACTTGGTAGTTAGATCCGCCGACACGACGAACTTTTAACTCCAACATCGGCATTACATTTGCTAACGCTTGTTCAAAAACTTCCATCGGCTGACGGCCTGTCTTTTCTTCAATGATCTCAAATGCATTATACAAAATCGATTGTGCGACACCGCGTTTACCGTCAATCATGATTTTGTTGATTAAGCGTGTAACTAATTTTGAGTTGTATATCGGATCGATTAATACATCACGCTTAGCTATATGTCCTTTTCTTGGCATATTTAAATCCTCCTTTCACAATTAACGGCTTATCTGCCTTTTTTGACCGGCGCTGCAACTTGACCCGGTTTCGGGCGCTTAGCTCCATACAACGAGCGGCCTTGTTTACGGTTGTTAACTCCTGCGCAGTCCATCGTTCCACGAATAATATGGTAACGGACCCCCGGTAAATCCTTAACACGGCCGCCACGGATAAGAACAACACTGTGTTCTTGTAAGTTGTGACCGATGCCTGGAATATATGCTGTAACTTCCATCCCGTTGGACAAACGTACACGAGCATATTTACGTAGAGCAGAGTTCGGTTTCTTCGGTGTCATGGTACCAACCCGAGTACATACTCCGCGCTTTTGCGGAGAAGAGAGATCGGTACTGGTACGCAGCAAGGTATTCAGACTTTTATTCAAAGCCGGTGACTTCGACTTGGTTACCTTACTTGTACGTCCTTGACGAACTAACTGATTGATCGTTGGCATAAGTAATCTCCTTTCATTTGTAGCACACACATCCTGGTGTGTCATATTCTTCAGAAAATTTAGTCTCCGCAACGGGAAACTAATTTATCCATAAGCGTTAATATTTTACCTTTATTGAGGAGCAAAGTCAACACCTTGCTCCCCAATTGTTATCAAATAATAATTAATCTTCTGCGCTGACCCGAGTCATCTCTTCCGGAAGCGAAATATAGTCATCTTTGTCTGCATTTCGCTCTTCACGATCCAATTTCAACTCAGCAGCCAAGGACATAATCTCCTCAGTGGACTCACGATAATTCTTTGCACCTGTACCCGCCGGAATCAGCTTACCGATAATGACATTCTCCTTCAAGCCCATCAATGTATCGATTTTGCCTTTGATTGCAGCATCTGTCAATACTTTGGTCGTCTCTTGGAAAGAAGCCGCCGACAAGAACGAATCAGTTTCAACCGAAGCCTTCGAAATACCCAACAGCGTCGGACCGAAGATGGCCGGACGTTTGTTCGATAACAGTGCCTTACGGTTGATATTGGTAATCTGCGGCAACGATATTTGCATACCAGCCGACAGCGATGTATCCTGACCGTCAATAATGATGACTTTACGCAACATCTGACGGATCATGACTTCTACGTGTTTATCCGAAATTTCGATACCTTGAGAAGCATATACCTTTTTGACTTCCTTCAGAATATACTTCTGAACTTCCGCCACACCGGCAACTTCCAATAGTTCCTTCGGATTGACCTGACCTTCCGTCAGTTTGTCACCGGCCAAGACTTCCGAACCGACCTTCAACCAAGAACGCTTAGTCTGAGTCATATCGATTTCATGCTCGATGCTTTCCTTCTCGTTGGAAACCACGATTTTCATGCGACCGCCCGACTCCGGATCGATGACATCCGTGATGGTTCCATCGATTTTTGAAAGTACGGCAGCACTCTTGGGATGACGTGCTTCAAATAATTCTTCAACGCGCGGTAAACCTTGCGTGATATCTTGTCCTTCAGCAGCCGCAACCCCACCGGTATGGAAGGTACGCATGGTCAGCTGGGTACCCGGTTCTCCGATGGACTGAGCAGCCATGATTCCCACAGCTTCCCCAACCTCAACGATTTTACCGGTCGCCATGTTGCGACCATAACAACGCTTACAAATACCATACGTAGAATCACAAGTAAAGACGTTGCGGATGTGCATCTTTCGTACATCAGCAGCCACAATGCGTTTCGCTGTTGCTTCATTAATGAACTCATCTTCTTCAATCAAAACTTCTTTTGTAACCGGATCGATGATCGTTTCTTTCGAATAACGACCGACCAAACGGTCATATAAACCTTCAATGACGGAATTTGTCTTACGATCGACGATTTCTTCAACCAAATAGCCGCGATCGGTTCCGCAATCTTCTTCATTGATAATGACATCTTGAGCAACATCGACCAAACGACGAGTCAGGTATCCGGATTCAGCTGTTTTTAATGCAGTATCCGTCAAACCCTTACGCACGCCATGAGTCGAGATAAAGAACTCAGACACGTTCAACCCTTCGCGGAACGAAGAGTAAATCGGAACTTCGATAATGCTCGCCTGGTATTCCTTCTTCGATTTCGATTGAGTCGGTTTTGCCATTAATCCGCGCATACCGGCTAACTGCGTAAAGTGAGAACGGTTACCACGGGCACCGGAAATCGCCATCATGTTGATTGGGTTTTTACGTGGCAGGTTTTCCATCAGCTCATCACCGATTTGAAGTTTCACATTGTCCCACAACTGTGTTAAATGACGCTCCCATTCGCGAGCCGTCAAACGGCCGCGCTTGTATAATCTCATGAGTTCGGCAGCTTTTTCTTTACCGTACTCAACATATTTCTGCTTGTTTGGAGCTACGTTGATATCCGCTAATGAAACCGTCATACCGGCGATCGTTGAATATTTAAATCCTAAATCTTTAATCTGATCCAAGATTTCCGAAGTCTTCTTGGTTGAATAACGATTAAAGACTTCTGTGATGATCAATCCCAAATCTTTCTTCTTGAAATCCTTGGCATTTTCCATCTTGGAAATGACTTCTTTGACATTGGCACCTTGTGGGACAAAGTATTTATCCGGGGTAGCCGTAAAGTTTGCTGCTGTAATTTCATTGATATACGGAAAGTCCGAAGGGAACATTTCGTTGAAAATCAACTTTCCAGCCGTTGTGACTAAGAACATCTTGTTTTGATCTTCTGTAAAGGTATCTTTGTTCAGCGAAGATGCTCTGACCGCAACACGGGTATGAAGGTGAATCTGTCTGTTTTCATAGGCCATCAATGCTTCATTGCGGCTTTTGAATACGCGGCCTTCATTTGCCCCATATCCTCGCCACAAATCAGCTGTTTCCTGATCACCCAAAGCTTCCAGTAAATCAGCCTTCTTAAAGAACTCATCGGCCATTTCTTCCATGTTTAAGTAGAAGTTACCCAAGACCATGTCTTGAGAAGGCGTAACGATTGGCTTACCGTCTTTTGGACCCAAAATATTGTTGGAACCCAACATCAGGATTTCAGCTTCAGCACGAGCCTCTTCAGATAATGGTACGTGAACAGCCATTTGGTCACCGTCAAAGTCAGCATTGAATGCCGGTGTGACCAATGGATGCAGACGGATAGCTCTTCCTTCAACCAGTTTCGGGAAGAAGGCTTGAATGCCCAAGCGGTGCAACGTCGGTGCACGGTTCAACAGAACCGGATGGTGACTGATAACATCTTCAACGATGTCCCAGGCACGCGAGTCCTGACGATCGATCAGCTTTTCAGCGGTCTTCGGATTTCCGGCGATACCGCGGCTGACGATTTCATTGATAACAAACGGTTTGAAAAGCTGAATAGCCATTTCACGCGGAATACCGCATTCATACATCTTCAAATCCGGTCCGACCGCGATTACGGAACGACCGGAGAAGTCAACACGCTTACCCAGCAAGTTTTGACGGAAACGTCCTTGCTTACCTTTTAAGCTGTGAGAAAGTGATTTTAAAGCACGACCGCCGGCACCGGTAATCGGTTTGCTGCGACGACCGTTATCAATGAGTGCATCTACAGCTTCCTGTAACATACGCTTTTCGTTTTGAACAATGATCGCAGGAGTGCCCAGTTCGAGCAGTTTGCGCAAGCGGTTGTTACGGGTAATGACACGGCGATATAAATCGTTTAAGTCACTGGTTGCGAAACGTCCGCCATCCAATTGCAACATCGGACGCAAATCCGGCGGGATAACCGGTAAAACAGATAAGACCATCCATGCCGGTTTATTGTCAGAGTGACGGAAGGCTTCAATGGTTTCCAAACGCTTGATTAGTTTCTTGCGCTTATCACCCTGAGCATCCACCAATTCATGTTGAACTAAGGCGTGCTCGGATTCGAGATCCACTTTTTCCAACATCGTTTTGACAGCTTCAGCTCCGGTTTGAGCGATAAATGATCCCGGACCGTACATAGCCGCATATTCGCGGAATTCACGTTCTGAAATAACTTGCTTATAATCCAGCGGTGTATCCATCGGATCAGTGATGACCCAGGATACGAAGTAAACGACTTCTTCCAATGCTTTTGGAGTAATGTTCAATAACAGCGACATCCGTGAAGGGATACCGCGCAAATACCAGATATGGGCGACGGGGGCGGCCAGCTCGATATGGCCCATCCGTTCGCGGCGGACGCTGGACTTGGTGATTTCAACACCGCAACGATCGCAGACGACGCCTTTATAACGTACTTTTTTATACTTACCGCAATAACATTCCCAGTCCTTTGACGGACCAAAGATTTTTTCGCAGAACAGACCATCACGTTCCGGCTTTTGAGAGCGGTAGTTGATGGTTTCCGGCTTTCTGACTTCCCCAAACGACCAGTCACGGATGCGTTGGGGTGAAGCCAAACCGATTTGGATCGAGGCAAAATTGTTAATACTCATTTTCTAGGCCTCCTTTTTAAACATCATATTCATCGAAACCGACGATAGCAGCCTCAGCAATGTCTTCATCATCAAATGACAAAGTCGACTCAAAGCCCAAATCTACAGTTTCCAATACGGCCATTTGTGTCAGATCTTCCGCTTCGATCTTCTTCATATCGATTTCTGAACCCATTTCATCCAAGAGTTTGACATCAATAGCCAATGCCTGAAGTTCATGTTTCAATACGCGGAAGGACTCAGGAACACCTGGTTCAGGAATGTTTTTGCCCTTAATAATCGCTTCATATGTCTTCGTACGACCGACAATGTCATCCGACTTAATGGTCAGGATTTCTTGCAAGGCATGCGCAGCACCATAGGCTTCCAACGCCCAGACTTCCATTTCCCCGAAACGCTGACCGCCGTTTTGTGCCTTACCACCCAACGGCTGTTGAGTAACAAGCGAATACGGACCGGTAGCACGGGCATGGAGTTTGTCATCGACCATGTGAGCCAACTTAATCATATACATAACACCGACTGCGATTCGTTCATCGAATGCATCACCGGTACGACCGTCAAACAACACGGTCTTCCCATCGGAGTTGACTTGTGCTTCTTCCATAATAGCTTTCAATTCTTCATTGCTGATACCATCGAAAACCGGAGTAGCAAATTTTACGCCCAATTTCTTGGCTGCCATACCTAAATGGATTTCCAAGACTTGTCCGATGTTCATACGTGATGGAACACCGAAAGGATTTAACATGATATCGACTTGTGTGCCATCCGGTAAGAAAGGCATGTCTTCGACCGGCAAGATCTTAGAAATAACCCCTTTATTACCATGGCGTCCAGCCATTTTGTCACCTTCGGAAATTTTACGTTTTTGAACGATATAAACTTTTACGACTTCATTGACTCCCGGAGGCAACTCATGTCCGTCTTCACGACGGAAGATACGTACCGACTGAACGATACCGCTACCACCGTGAGGAACTTTTAAGGAGTTATCACGGACTTCACGTGATTTCTCGCCGAAGATTGCTAATAAGAGTTTTTCTTCCGGCGAAATTTCACTTTGACCTTTCGGAGTTACTTTACCGACTAGGATGTCGCTTTCTTTAACTTCCGCACCGACCATAACGATGCCGCGCGCATCCAGGTGACGGCAGGCATTCTCGGAAACGTTGGGAATATCCCGGGTGATTTCTTCCGGTCCCAACTTGGTATCACGAACTTCGATATCATATTCTTCAATATGGATCGAAGTATAAACATCTTCTTTTACTAAACGTTCGGACATGATGATGGCATCTTCATAGTTATAACCATACCAAGTCATAAAGGCGATGGTAACGTTTTGACCCAAAGCCAGTTCACCATTCTGCATCGCCGGTCCATCCGCAAGGATATCACCGGTTTCAACATATTCGCCTTTTTTAACAATTGGCTTCTGATTGATGCAGGTACCTTGGTTAGAACGACGGAATTTCTGTAATTGGTAAACTTGTGCTCCGGTATCACCGGTGACAACAATTTTATTACCGTCAACATAAGTTACTATGCCTGAGTTAGCAGATATCAAAGCACTGCCCGAGTCTTTGGCAACACGGTATTCAATACCGGTTCCGACATACGGGGAGTTTGGTCTTAACAGCGGAATAGCCTGACGTTGCATGTTGGCACCCATCAAAGCGCGGGATGCATCGTCATTTTCCAAAAACGGGATACAAGCGGTGGCTACCGATACGATTTGTTTCGGAGAAACGTCCGCAAGTTCGACTAATGAAGCTTTCTCCAGTACGTTTTCACCTTTGTGACGGACAACGACTTGTTCGTTGGCTAATTTTCCGTCAACGACTTCATTGGCCTGAGCAATAACGTAATCAAGTTCATCATCGGATGAAAGATAAATGATTTCTTCGGTAACACGGCCATCCTTTTCAACGGTACGATACGGCGTCTGGATAAAACCATATTCATTGACGCGTCCATACGATGTAAGATTGGAGATCAATCCGATGTTCGGTCCTTCCGGAGTTTCAATCGGACAAATACGGCCATAGTGAGAAGAGTGAACGTCACGCACTTCATAACCGGCGCGTTCACGTGTCAGACCGCCGGGTCCTAAAGCAGAAATACGGCGTTTATTGGTCAGTTCTGCCAACGGATTGGTTTGATCCATAAATTGTGACAACTGTGAAGATGAGAAGAACTCTTTGATCGCAGCCGTCAACGGGCGGATATTTGTCAGGTTTTTCGGGGTCAGATTGGAGGTTTCGGAAATAGACATTCTTTCCTTAACGACTCTTTCCATGCGCGATAAACCGATTCGGAATTGATTTTGAATGAGCTCTCCGACCGTACGGATACGACGGTTGCCCAATTGGTCAATGTCATCAACATCTCCGACGCCGTCCATCATATTCAACAGATAGGAATAGGATGCATACATGTCGGAAATGGTAACTGTTTTTGCGGTGCTGTAAGGGTCGATACCGATAAGACGAATGGCTTGTTCATCGGTAACATCCACACGGACACTGATTTCTTGTACGGCTGCACCGACCAACCATGCTGTGATTTCAACACCATTATTAACAGCTGCGAAAACCTTATCTTCGGCAGATGAGGTCAAATCATGGATATTTTCATCAGCTACATAACGCGGAGCGATGATTTCATCATGAATTTTGAAATCTTCATCTTCAACAGTCAAGCGGCAAAGTTTAAACAAGCGTTGACCGTAGTTTAATACACTGGACACATTTTTTGATGTCAGCTTCGCCGGTCGGGCAATGATATCTCCATAGACCATAACGTCTTTGACTTCATTAGCCAATAAAGTAACATCTTTTAATGTCAGAACCGTACCGCGTGTCAGTGAAACGTTTTCAGTTTCGACAGACTTCGCCAATATACGTCCGATCAAAGCATGTTTATAGCTCGTCGGTTTAACGACAGCTTCCGGATGTGTAAACAAGTGATTGAATGGCAATGCCGTCATGTGCATGCCTTTGGCCAGCTCAGCTCTTAATGTGTTACGTTCATGTCGGCCGATAAGCGTACCGGCACCAACTGCGATTTCCTGGTTGGGAGAGAGGACATCCATAGCCAAACGGGCATTTTCCACTCGACTGGCAACAGAAAGTTTCTTACCGATTTTATAGCGGCCGGATTTAGTCAGGTCATATCTGCGATGGTCAAAGAACTTGGCGTTCATCAGGTTGACTGAACCTTCCAAAGTCGGAACTTCATCAGAGCGTTGGTTTTCGTAAATTGATAATAAAGCTTCTTGCGTCGTTTTAACTTTATCGGCAGCAAGTGTGTTGGCGAGTTCTTCGTAGTTTCCAAAGAATGCCGAATATAATAATAAGTACAGATTTAAGAACTCGCGTTGTTCGTTAACAACTTCGATTTCTTCATAGACAGGTAAATCAATTGCTTTCAAAAATGTCTTAAAGGATGAAGTATCAAAAGCATCTTCACCTTTTTCAATATTTAAGGACATACCGACAGCCTTAAACAGGATCGTTGACAAAATTTTGCGTTTACGATCCACACGCATATTAACGATGCGTCCCAATGCCTGTTTCTTAGCATCGGTCATATATTCTAACCATGTTCCGCGGCTGGGGATCAGCTCGGATTGGAAAATTTCTTTACCGGTTTTGTCTTCGGTTCCGATTTCATAATAGGCACCCGGGGATCGTACGATTTGAGAAACAATGACCCGTTCGGCACCATTGATAATAAATGTTCCTGAATCAGTCATTAACGGGAAATCCCCCAAGAAGACATCTTCATGCTTAATGATGCGTTCTCCGGTGTTGGGATCGTCGATTTCCAATTCCATTCTCGCTTTAAGCGGAGCAGCATAATTGGCTTCGCGTACTTTACATTCGTTAACCGAGTACTTTGGCGTTCCAAAATCATAATCCATAAATTTCAATCGTATATTCTCGCTATAGTTGACGATTGGGTAAATTTCTTCAAATACCTCTCTGATTCCCTCTTGTTGAAACCATTTGAATGAGTCGGTTTGAATTTCGACCAAATTTGGCAAATCCAGTTCCCCGGAAACCTTTGAATAGTCTCGGCGAACGGCTTTTTTACCCATTTGAACTAAGCGATAAGATTGATTTTTTTCCATGCACGCCATCCTTTCTTATCGGCATAACGCCAAAAAAGGCATTATACCCCATCTTAAAATTTTAATATTATGCAATTTATTATAATATCAAAGGTTTGTCCATTTGTCAATGTTTTATTGATTTGAGTATCCAATAGCCCATCGATCGGTCAATCATCTCGCAATTACCGAAAATTTCGGTCAGTTTTGACTTAGCGCTCTGTGCGCCATGTTGCTTACGGATGACGACCAACAAAACACCCTCTTTATTCGTGTGTTTTTCGATTTCCTCAAACAAACGGTAAATAACGGTTTTGCCCGCGCGAATGGGTGGATTGATGGCAATCATATCGAATGAATCGTTGATTTTATCAAATCCATCGGAATGAATCACTTCACACTGAACATTATTCGATTTGCAGTTTTCAATAGCTGTTTCAACAGCACGTTGATTGATATCAAACATCGTAACGGAACACTCGGGAAAAATCTTTTTAACCGTGATCCCAATTGCGCCATATCCACAACCTGCATCGCAAAACGTCTGCTTATTAAATTGTTGAGAAATATGTTGGAGTAATAGTTCGCTTCCTGGATCTAAATGATCTTTGGAAAATACGCCGGAGTCCGTGATCAGATTTATGCGGATGTCCAAAAACCGGAAAGATACTTCTTTCCGGCTATGTGGAACATCTTGGTTTTCTGAATAATAATGACTCACAGCATCACCTCCGTGTTTTGCCTAAAAGCAAAGGATGGTGACACAAACTACTTGATTTCGACGACAGCTCCAGCTTCCATCAATTTCTTTTTCATTTCTTCAGCTTCTTCAGGTTTTACGTTTTCTTTGATGTTGACAGGTGCTTTGTCAACGATGCCCTTCGCT